>Ga0155345_128_pt1 | contig 52448 bp, 59 predicted proteins | sample RifCSPhighO2_02_FD_106313 | JGI IMG/M metagenome (GOLD analysis project Ga0155345, IMG submission 106313) | Rhodobacterales bacterium RIFCSPHIGHO2_02_FULL_62_130
CGCACGAAGAACTGACGAAAGTCCTGGCGCTCGGCGCACCAGGCCAGCAGCTTCACCCCTTGCGGCGGATGCACCAACGCCAGCGGCAGGACGGTGCGCATCGTCTTGTTGCCGTCGAGGTCGGTGTAGCCGAAGGCGACCGGCTGGCAGGCACGGATCGCTGCATGCAGGATTGCGAGGTCTGCCGCCGCGGCGTCGGGGACATCCTCGGGCCAGTAGGCGGCCGGGCGCACATCGAGCATCTGGTAGATGCGCCCGAGCAATCCAGCCTCGGGATCGGATTCTGCGAGGCGAGCCAACGCTGCATTAGCCGCCGCCGCCGTGACCGGATCGCCGCGATAACCCGCCAGCGCCAGGCCGCGAAGTGCAGCATCGCGCAGGTCAGGGTCCAGCACCGGCATCGGGTTCGCCGCCCCACTGGCCGCAGCACCTTGCCCAAAACCGATTGCGGCAGCAGCCCCGGCAAACCGGGTGCCGAGTGCGCGGCGGGTCAGGGTTTGGGTCGGGCTTGGGGTGCGACCGGGTCGCATTGCGAATCTTCCTTGGGGTGAAAAAGGTGCCCTTAATCGCATGTCTGGCGGCCTCCGGTCCAGTATTTTCACAGGACCGGCATTGGCGCATAACACCGTCCGTTCAGATTTCAGCCCCGCGCATTGAATCCCATTGATTCCGCTTAATTTTTTCATTTGACAAAGCTGCCCCTCTTGACCTACCCCTTGATCATCGAAGAATTGTGCCCGGAGGAACCCCCTCGCGGGTGTTTTTCATTTCCCCCACATCGCGGATCCTGATCCTCACGTTGGTATCGCCCAACGCGCATCGGCTTGCCCGCCCCTGCCCCACATGGAAGCGACCCGATGGACCTGGTCTTTGCGCCGAGCCAGATCGAGACTTGGCCTCTCGACCGGCTGCGCCCCTATGCCCGCAATGCAAAGATCCACGGCACCGACCAGGTCGCAAAGATTGCCGCCAGCATGGCCAAGTTCGGCTGGACTGTGCCCTGTCTGGTGGCCGACGACGGCGAGCTGATCGCCGGGCATGGCCGGGTGCTGGCCGCGATCATGCTGGGGCTGACCGATGTGCCGGTGATCCGGCTCGGCCACCTCGATGAAGCCGAACGCCGGGCCTACCGGATCGCAGACAACAAGCTGACCGAGTTGGGCGAGTGGGACGAGGCGATGCTGCGCGACGAAATCGCGGGGCTACTGGCCGAAGATTTCGACCTCTCGCTGTTGGGGATAACCGACGAGGATCTGGACGCCCTGCTGCGTGATCCGGATCAGGTTGAAGACGGCGCAGCGGAGGGCGAGGATGACATTCCCGAACCGCCGGTCATGCCGGTGTCGGTGGCGGGTGACCTGTGGCAGCTGGGATCGCACAGGCTGATCTGCGGTGACAGCACATCCGCCGATGTGGTCGGTCGGCTGCTGGGCGACGTACGCCCGCTGCTGATGGTGACGGACCCGCCCTATGGCGTGGAATACGATCCGTCCTGGCGCAACCAGGCGGGCGCCGCCAAAACCAAGCGCACCGGCAAGGTGCTGAACGACGACCGGGCCGATTGGCGCGAAGCTTGGGCACTGTTCCCAGGCGATGTCGCCTATGTCTGGCACGGCGCGCTACACTCCTCGACCGTGGCCGAGAGCCTCGTGGCGGCGGGTTTCGCCGTCCGGTCGCAGATCATCTGGGCCAAGGACCGCCTCGTCCTCAGCCGCGGCGATTACCACTGGCAGCATGAGCCTTGCTGGTATGCCGTGAAAAAGACCGGCAAGGGCCACTGGGCCGGGGATCGCAAACAGACGACTCTGTGGCAGATCTCCGGCAAGGACCAGGATGCTGCCACCGCGCACGGCACACAGAAGCCGGTCGAGTGCATGCGCCGCCCGATCCTGAACAACTCAAGCCCCGGTCAGGCGGTGTTCGAACCCTTCATGGGATCCGGCACCACACTGATCGCGGCGGAAACCACCGGCCGCGTCTGCTTCGGGATCGAATTGAACCCCGCTTATGTCGATGTCGCTATCGAGCGCTGGCAGCAGTTCACCGGCGCCAATGCCGTGCTGGCCGACACCGGCGAAACCTTCGCCGACCTGAAGGCCAAGAGGCTCGCGGCATGAATATACCCCTCCTGCCGGGCAGGATCGAACACTGGCCACTCGCCCGGCTGAAACCCTACGCCCGCAACGCCAAGACCCATGATGCCGATCAGGTGGCCAAGATCGCTGCCAGCATGGCCGAGTTCGGCTGGACCGTCCCGGTGCTGGTGGCGGCCGACGGCGAGTTGATCGCTGGCCATGGTCGCATCCTGGCCGCCGCCCACCTCGGCCTGTCCGAGGCCCCTGTCATCGTGTTGGGCCATCTGACTGAAGCACAGCGTCGGGCATATCGCATCGCGGACAATAAACTGACCGAGCTGGGCGGCTGGGACGAGGCCCTGCTGCTGCAGGAACTGCAGGCGCTGCTGGCCGAGGATTTCGACCTCGGGCTGATCGGGATCCCCGAGGATGAACTGGACGCATTGCTGGCAGACGCTGACGACCGGCCTGCGATCTCTGATGATGCGGCCGATGCCATCCCAGCACCGCTCGCCGAACCTATCACCCGGCCGGGCGACATCTGGGCGCTGGGCAAGCACCGACTCTGCTGCGGCGATGCCACCGATCCGGCCGCTGTCGCGAGGCTGATGCATGGCGAACAGGCGACACTGATGTTCACCTCGCCGCCCTACGCGCAGCAGCGCGACTATGGCGCAGCCAAGGAAAAGGTCGGCAATTGGGATGCGCTGATGCAGGGCGTCTTCACCGCAGCGCCCGTCACGGCCGAAGCACAGCTGCTGGTCAACCTCGGCCTCGTGCATCGCGACAGCGAATGGCAGCCCTATTGGGAGGGATGGGTGGAATGGATGCGCGCATCTGGCTGGCGGCGGTTTGGGTGGTATGTGTGGGATCAGGGGCCAGGATTACCGGGCGATTGGAACGGCCGTCTGGCCCCATCACACGAGTTCATTTTCCACTTCAACCGCGCGCCCCGCAAACCGCACAAGACCGTCCCGTCCAAGCACGCGGGCGAAACCTTGGGTGGCGGTGGGCTGCGCGGGGCCGACGGCACCGTCCACGCCAAGACCGGAACCGGCAACGCGATCCAAAGCCATCGTATCCCGGACAGCGTCTTCAGGATTATGCGTCACAAGGGCGGGCTGGGTGCTGCCGGAGTGCACCCGGCAGTGTTTCCGGTGGCGCTGGTCGAGGCGGTGCTGACGGCATTTTCGGATCCGGGCGATCTGATCTATGAACCCTTCTGCGGCTCCGGCACGCAGCTGGTCGCAGCCGAGCGCGCTGGGCGGCGATGCTTTGCGATGGAGCTGGACCCGGTCTATTGCGACGTGGCCGTGAGGCGCTGGGAGATGGCGACGGGGCGAACGGCAGAACGAACGGCCCCTTGATCCTTGCCCGCGTGGCGCACCAACGCTGCAGTGCAACGCATCCGTTACTTTGCTGGCGGCAGATCGCTCCATCTGACCCTAAGATACCGTCCTGTTCGCTTGGGAAGGTCCTTTCGGTCGATCATTCGCCCGGAGACTTGGAAATCCTCATTGATCTTGACGACAAGAAGCTTGTTGAAGTGCCCGGACGTGTCGACAACAACCACATCTTTGCTCTTGAAGGGCGTAATAGTCTTGACCTCGACATGGTCGTTGCCAAGCCTTCCGTCTGACCCTTGGGCATATGTCTTGTTCAGCTTGATACCGTAGGTGATAGCGCCGAAAAGCTCGCCAATATCACCGTAGACGGCCAGATGAAGGCCGGTCTCGTGGTGATAGCTCTCCGCCAGCGAGATGAGATTTTCAAAGTATGGGATCATCGACCGTATCGCATTGGGATACTTCGCGCCCCATTCCTTGAAGCGAAGCTGCTCGTCAATTTCGGACCACGTTATCCATTCGCCATCGTCGTAGAATGCGCGATCCGCCCAGTCGATATCGTCCATACACGTTCGCCCAAATGAAACCTCGGTGGAAGTTCATCAGACCATTGTGGCTTGCATTTGACGGCTTTGGGATCAAATCGACCTTCGCGTAATTTCTATTTGACTTCGCTGATCCGATACACCCTGCCCCGGTCCTCTTCCTTCGCCGAGGTCACGATCAACCCCAGCTTCTTGCCCAAGGCCCCGGACATGGCACCCCTCGCGGTGTGTGCCAACCATCCCGTTGCGGCGACGATCTCGTCCATCGTGGCACCGTCAGGCGCGCGAAGCAGGGTGATCAGCATCTCCTGTTTGGTCCCAGCGCGCGGCGTGGGCAGTTTGAGGACAGGCGTATCGGCGGCATTTTCGTGGACCGCAGCATTGATCTTGGCCACCACCGGCTCGATCCCGATGGCCAGCAGGCCCGCGTCGGTGACCACCAGCGTGGTGCCATGGCCATCGCCGGTCTCGCGCCAGAGCGGTTCGCCCCGGCGTAGATTGGCATCGACCTCCTGCAGCCAACCGTGTTCGATCATCTTCGACACGGCCATCTTGGCCGCCGCACCGGCCAGCCCCTTGGGAAGTGGCAGGGCAATGTTCTCGGGGCGCTGGGCCCCGGCGCTGAGAATGATAGTCTGGGTTTCGGTCAGCTTGGTCATCTGGGTTCCCCTTAGCGGTCGTTGTGGGGCAAGGAAGGCGGCGATGCGCGACATCAGGTCGTTGTAGTCCTTGGCATCCGTGCCGATGATCACGTCGCCATCGTCGTCGCGTTCCTGATCGGCGATGTCGCGCAGCAGGGCGAGGGCGTCGTCGCAGGCGGCGAGGCGTTCGGCCTCCCATGCAGCGGTGATCGCATCCTGTTCGATCTGTTGGCGCTGGGCGGGATCAAGCGGCATGTTCGCCCTCCTTGAAGGCGGCGTCGGTGATCTGGCGCAGAAGGCTGGCGTAGTGATTGAGGGTGCCGACGTGGCCCCAGTTGATATCGTCGGGGTGAGCTTCGAAGTGGTCGTCGCTCAGGGCCTTCAGACGCTCCAGCATCGCGTCGATCTGGAACTTGGTGGTCATGAATGCGTCGAGGGCTTTGGCATTGTCGGTGGCGCGGCGGGTGGTCATGGCGAGGTCGTCCTTCGGTGAGTTGCATCGTTCTGATGCAATCAGAATCGCTCTTGTCCGAAGTGTAATCAACTGAATAACAAGCAATTTCATTGCTTTAGGTGTGGCGGGCAACAGCATGGAAGGTATGTCCGAGCGGGAGTATTCCGCCCATTCCGGCCTGTCGCGCGGGGCGATCCAGAAGGCGCGCAAAGCCAGTCGGCTGGTGGTTTACAGCGATGGGTCTATCAACGCCGCCGCGTCCGATGTGCGTCGTGGCGAGATGACCGATCCCGACCAGCAGCGCCGCAGCACCGGCGGCGACAGCGGCTTCTCAGGGCCAGCTGACAGCTCATCCTATCTGAAGGCCCGCACCGCGCTGACCGTCTACCAGGCCCAAGACAAGCAACTGGGCATCCAGAAGAAGAAGGGCACGCTGGTGGACCGCGCCCGGGCGGAAGCGCTGGTGTTTCGCCTCGCACGGCAAGAACGCGACACATGGGTAACCTGGCCTGCACGCGTGGCGGCGCTGATGGCCGCCGAAGTGGCTTTGGGAGTGGAAAAACAGACCGGCACACCTGTGATCATCGAGGCCGCGATCCTGCAGAGGGTGTTGGAAGCCCATGTCAGACAGCACCTCGAAGCCCTCGCCGATCTCAGGGTCTCGCTTGGATGAAGGAGAAGAACTCGACCTGACCGGAGACCAGCTGACAGACGGGCTCGACCTCGAATTTGACGGGTCCGAGGACATCCTGCGCAGCTGGCGCAAGGGGATGCGTCCTGATCTAGACCTGACGGTGTCGGAATGGGCGGATCAACATCGCTGGCTGTCCTCGCGTGGTGCAGCTGAACCGGGGCGCTATCGCACGGCCCGCGCGCCCTACCTGCGCGAGATCATGGACGCGCTGTCACCGCGCCACCCCGCACAGCGGATTTCGTTCATGAAGGCGGCGCAGGTCGGGGCCACAGAGGCTGGCAACAACTGGATCGGCTTTGTCATCCATCATGCGCCGGGGCCGATGCTGGCGGTGTTGCCATCGCTGGAACTCGCCAAACGCACGTCGCGGGGCCGTCTTGATCCCCTGATCGCGGACAGCGCTGCTCTGCGCGAGCGGGTCAACCCTGCCCGGTCGCGCGATGCTGGCAATTCGATGCTGTCAAAGGAATTCCCCGGCGGCATCCTGGTGCTGACCGGTGCCAACAGTGCCACCGGCCTGCGATCCATGCCCGCGCGCTACATCTTCCTCGACGAGGTCGACGCTTATCCGGCCTCAGCCGACGAAGAAGGCGACCCGGTTACTCTGGCCGAAGCGCGGACCACGACCTTCTCGCACCGGCGCAAGGTGTTCATGGTCTCGACCCCGACGATCCGGGGGCTGAGCCGGATCGAGCGCGAGTTCGAGGCCAGCGATAAGCGGCGGTACTTTGTGCCCTGCCCCCATTGCGGGGTGATGCAATGGCTGCAGTTTGAACGCCTGCGCTGGGACAAGGGGCGGCCTGACACGGCGGCCTACCACTGCGAAGGCTGCGAACGCTCCATCGCCGAGCATCACAAGACGCAGATGCTGGAACGGGGCGAATGGCGGGCAACGGCCGTGTCAGCCGATCCGCATTCCATCGGCTTCCATATCTCGGCGCTCTATTCGCCCTTGGGCTGGAAATCATGGGCGCAGATCGCGCGGGAATGGCTTGCGGCGCAAGGCTCGGAGGCCATGCTGCGCGTCGCGCGCAACACCCTGCTGGGCGAGACGTGGGTTGAGTCGGGCGAAGCCCCCGAGTGGCAGCGGCTGGCCGAACGTCGCGAAAGCTATGGCGGCGCGCAGATCCCCTTCGGCGGTCTGTTCCTGACGGCTGGCGTCGATGTGCAAAAGGACCGGATCGAAGTCGATGTCTGGGCCTGGGGCCGGGGCTTGGAAAGCTGGCTGGTCGATCACATCGTCATTGCCGGTGGCCCGGACGATCCGGCCTGCTGGGACAAGCTGACGGCGTTGCTCGGCCACACATGGACCTGCGCCAATGGCGCGGTGATGCTGATCGGCAAGCTGGCCATCGACACCGGCTATGAAGCCCCGGCGGTTTACGCTTGGGCACGCAAGCAAGGCTTCGACCAGGTCGCCCCGATCAAAGGCCTCGAGGGCTTCAACCGTGCAACACCGGTGTCGGGGCCCACCTTCGTCGACGCCACCATCGGCGGCAAGCGTCTGCGCCGTGGCGCGCGGCTGTGGTCCGTGGCCACGGCGACGTTCAAGACCGAGACCTACCGCTTCCTGCGGCTGGAACGTCCCTCGGACGAAGACCGCGCGCTGGGCATGCTCGACGCCCCCGGCACCGTGCACCTGCCAGATTGGATCGACACCGAATGGCTGAAGCAGCTGGTGGCGGAACAGCTGGTCACCGTGCGCAACAAGCGCGGCTACGCCCACCCCGAATGGCAGAAAATGCGCGAACGTAACGAGGCGCTGGACGCCCGCGTCTATGCCCGCGCGGCGGCCTGGATCATGGGCGCGGATCGCTGGGACGAGGCGACCTGGCGGCGGCTGGAGGCGCAGGTCGGGGTGGAAACACGCCTAGCGCCGCTCGTCACGACAACTGAACCGGCGGCCCCTACCCAGCCCAAAGCCGGAACACCGACCACGCCACGGCGAAAGCGCCGGGCCTACACACCGAACTTCATGAGGGACTGAGATGGATCTGGAAAGGATGCGCGCCCTGCTGGCCGCGTTACAGGAGGCACGTTACGCAGGTTTCCGGTCGGTCAGCTATGACGGCAAATCGATCAACTATGGCTCGGATGCAGAACTGGCCAATGCCATCAGCGATCTGGAAACCCGGATCGCCACCGCGACCACCGGCACCCCGCGTCGTCGGCGCTGGGGCACGGTCGCCTCGAAGGGTCTGTGATCCATGGCGTTCGAGGCTTTCCGTCAGCGGCTGGGGTCGATCATTGGCGGCTTCGATGCCGCACAGGCCCACCGTCGCCTGCGCGGGTTCCGTGCCAGCCGCGCCCATGTGAACACGCTGATCGCGGCCTCGGGCGACACAATCACCGCCCGCGCCCGCTGGCTGGTCCGCAACAACGGCTATGCGGCAAACGCGGTGGAAAGCTTCGCCAGCAATGTCGTCGGCGATGGCATCAAGCCTTCGTCGACCATCGTCGATGCCGCCAAGAAGGAAGAGTTGCAGGCGCTGTGGCTCGCCTGGACCGACGATGCCGATGCCGAAGGCCTTACCGACTTCTATGGCTTGCAGCGCCGGGCGGCGCGCGAGGTGTTTCTGTCTGGCGAGGTCTTCATCCGCATACGGCCGCGCCGGGCGGAGGACGGCCTGACTGTTCCCTTGCAACTGCAGATGCTGCCCGCCGAGATGTTGCCTCTCGACATGAACCGCACCCTGCCCGGCGCAGGGCTGATCCGGCAGGGCATCGAATTCGACGGCATCGGTCGACGTGTCGCCTATCACTTCCTGCGTCGCCACCCCGGTGATCTGACCGATCCGGGTCTGGCCGGGGAAACCGTCCGCGTTCCAGCTGGCGACGTGATCCATGTCCTCGACCCGGTCGAGGCTGGACAGTTGCGCGGCGTGTCACGGTTCGCGGCCGCCATCGTGAAACTGTTCACGCTGGACCTCTATGACGATGCGGAACTGGAGCGAAAGAAAATCGCTGCGATGTTCGCGATGTTCATCACCTCGCCCGCCCCGGAAACGCCGCTGGAACCGACCGAAGAGGATCTGGAGGTCGAACCCGGCCAGGTGGTGCGGCTTGATCCCGGCGAGGATGTCTCGACCCCGGCGACACCTGACTCAGGTGGCACCTATGAGCCGTTCCAGTACCGCACACTGCTGCAGATCGCGGCGGCGCTGGGCGTGCCCTATGGCTATCTGACCGGCGACACGGCCAAGGGCAACTTCTCGAACACGCGGATTTCCTTGATCGAGTTCCGCCGCCGCGTTTCTGCCTGGCAACATGGCGTGCTGGTCTATCAGCTCTGCCGCGCTGTCTGGGTGCGCTGGATGGACACCGCCGTGTTGTCGGGTGCCCTTGACCTGCCGGGCTATGACAGCCAGCGCCGCCAATACCAAGCCTGCGCCTGGCTCCCGACCAAATGGGACTGGATCGACCCGATGAAGGACGCTTCGGCCGAGATCCTGCAGATCGAAGCCGGGCTGAAGTCTCGGACGCAAGCCTTGGCAGAGCGGGGATACGACGCCGAGCAGGTCGACCGCGAAATCGCAACTGAGCGCAAACGGGAAGCGGCGCTGGGCCTGGACTTCCGGCGACCGGGATCACCCGCGCAGGGGCCGGGGGAAGGCACGGCGAAAGATGCGGGTCAGGACAGCGCCAAGGACGACGAGGCCGACGACACCGCCGATGAAAAACCGAGGCCCAAGGAGGGCGCATGATGCACCACGCCCAAATCGCCCAGCGCGCCTTCAACACGCCCTTGATGGTCGACCCGGCCAAGGCGCTGGCCTTCCTGTCCGGACTGGGTCCGCGCATCGCGGGGCAGGAAATCACCTTCCAGGGGTTGGATCTGCAAGTCGATGGCGCAATGGACCACGCGGCCCTGCCCGCCCGCGCCTCGCTGTTCGGGAACGATCTGGCCCAGCGTCACCAGCGCAGCGGCAGCCAGCCTTATGCCGTGTTGGATGGCATCGCCGTGATCGAAATCACAGGCACTCTCGTGCACCGGGGCGCGTGGATCGGGCAATCGTCGGGCCTGACCTCCTACGAGGGGATCGCCGCCCAGCTGCAGGCGGCCGTCGCCGATCCCGGCGTTCGCGGCATTGCCTTGGACATCGACAGCTTTGGGGGTGAGGTCGCCGGGGCCTTCGATCTGGCCGACCGCATCCGGGCGGCGCGATCACAAAAGCCAGTCCACGCATTCGTCGCCGAACATGCCCTATCGGCCGGATATGTCCTCGCCTCCCAAGCTGACCGGATCATTCTGCCGCGCACCGGTGCTGTCGGCAGCATTGGTGTCGTGGCGTTGCACACGGATATGAGCGGGGCCCTCGACCAGAAGGGCATCGCCGTCACCCTTATCCATGCCGGTGCCCACAAGGTCGATGCGAACCCTTATCAACCCCTGCCCGAAGCGGTGCACGATCAGATGCAGCGCGAGTTGGAGGTGGTCCGTTTCCTCTTCGCCGAAACTGTCGCCGCTGGGCGCGGGGATCGGCTGACCCATGCTGCGGCGCTGGCCAGCGAAGCTGCTGTGTTCCGCGGGGCCGACGCCATCGCCGCCGGTCTGGCCGACGATCTGGCAGATCCCGTCACCGCTTTCCACGCCTTCGCCGCTGCACCCCGCGGCACAACCTCCCCCGGCAAAAAGGATCTAAATATGACTACCACGCCTGAAACTCCCATCGAAACGCCTGCGCCTGTCGCAGCAGCCCCGGCAGTTCCGCCTGTCGATGCTGCCGCTTCGGCCAATGCATCGACAATGACCGCAGATTCCATTCGCGCCGAAGCGGCCGAGGTGGCGCAGGTTTGCGCGCAGGCTGCCCGGCTCGGCGTGAACATCGACGCCGCCGATGCCGTCACCAAGGGGCTGAAGCCTGAAGCCTTGCGTGCCCGGGTTCTGGCCGATATCGCCGCCCGCAGCGATGCAGCAGGCATCATCGCCACCGCACCGGCTGCAGCTGCTGCCAAAGACAGTCCGATCATCGCTGCCGCCAAGAAGGCCGCGACAGACGCGAAGCGCTGAACCAGCGCGCACTTCGACCGCCCTCCCCATCCCCCAAGACATGGAGACTGACCAATGCCCGTCCTGACGGAACCGCCCAGCATGGGCGATGTCCTCAAATATGAGGTCAACCCGAACTACACCCGCGAGGTGATCACGCTCTTGCAGGGCATGCCCTATCCGGTCGGCTCCGTGCTGGGGAAGATCACCGCCAGCGGCAAATACACCCTTTCGCCCGCGACCGGGGCAGATGGATCGCAGGTCGCCAGCGCCGTGCTGCTTTACGCCGTCGATGCCACACTGGCGGATGCCACCGGCATCGTCGTTGCCCGTGGCCCCACGATCGTGTCGCGGGCAGGACTCGCTTACGGCGCCACCGTCGATGACGGCACCAAGATCACCGCCAAGATTGCCCAGTTGGCCGCCGTCGGCATCATCGCCCGCGACGGCGTCTGACGTGCAACGTCGCCTCCCCTTCCCCCACATCCCCGGAGCACCCCATGACCCTTGTCCGCAATCCGTTTGACGCTGGCGGCTATTCGCTGGCCGAGATGACGCAGGCCATCAACATCCTGCCCAACCTCTACACCCGCCTCGGCCAGATCGGCCTGTTCCGCTTCGAGGGCGTCACCCAGCGCTCTGTCATCATCGAGCAATACGAAGGCGTTCTAAACCTGCTGCCCTCCGTCCCGCTGGGTGGCCCCTCCACTGTCGGCACCCGCGAGGGCCGCTTGATGCGGTCCTTCGCGCTGCCGTGGATCCCGCACGACGACGTCATCCTGCCCGGCGACATTCAGGGCCAACCCGCGCTGGGCGTCTTCGATGGTGCCGACCCGCTGGTCGAGGTGATGAACCGCAAGCTGCAGCTCATGCGCCGAAAGCATGCCCAGACCCGCGAATACATGGAAATGAACGCCCTACGCGGCATCGTGAAAGATGGGGCTGGCACCACCCTCTACAACTACTTCACTGAATTCGGGCTGGCGCAAATCTCGGTCGACTTCGTCCTCGGCACGGCTGGCACCAATGTGCAGGGCAAGGTCCGCGAGGTGCTGCGCGCCATGGAGGACAACCTCCTTGGCGAAAGCATGACGGACGTGCATGCCCTCGTCAGCCGGGAGTTCTTCGACAAGCTAATCGCGCATCCCAAGACCGAGGAGGCCTACAAATTCTACGCGGCGACCGGCGCGCAGCCCCTGCGCCAGGATGTGCGCCGCAACTTCCCCTTCGCAGGCATCGTGTTCGAGGAATACGCGGGCACCGTCACCCTCTCGACCAAGGTCACCGAACGGCTTGTTCCGGCGAACGAGGGCATCGCGTTTCCGCTCGGCACGATGGACACCTTCACCACCTATGGCGGCCCGGCCAACCTGCTGGAGGCGGCCAACACCCTCGGCCTGCCGCTCTATGCCCGCCAGCACCTCGACGACAAGGGTCGCTGGATCGATCTGATGACCGAGGCGTCAATCCTGCCGGTGAACAAGCGGCCGCGCATCGCGATCCGCATTCACACCTCGAACTGACCGGCCATGAACGTCTTCGCCGCCGCCATGGACCGGATCTATGCCAACCCGTCCATGGCGGTGGCCGCCGTCTGGATTTCTGCCACCACATCCGAGGAATGCACGATCCGCGTCATCCGTCGCGCCCCGGATCGCATCACGGAATTCGGGGCTGGGCGGTTTGTCAGCGACTCCACGATGGTCGACGTCCGCGTGTCCGACCTGCCCGATCCCCGCCCCGGCGATCTGATCGTGATCGGGGCCGACAGCTTCACCATTCAGGGCGAGCCGGTGCGCGACCGCGAGCGCCTGATCTGGTCACTGGACCTGCGGCCAACATGAAGCTGAAGATCGCCTTCGACCCCGACCTCGTCGCGCTGATGCAGGCCGAAATCGCCGCCGGGGAAGAGGCAGTGTCCGCCGCCATGCGCGAGGCGGGCACTTCCCTGAAATCTGCCTGGCGCGGCCAGATCACCGGCGCGGGGCTTGGCACCAGGCTTGGAAACAGCATCCGCCTCGCCAGCTTCCCCAAATCCGGCGACAGTCTGAACGCCGCCGCACTGGTCTGGTCCAACGCCCCGGTGATCATCGGCGCCCATGACACCGGCCCCCTGATCCGGTCGAAGGATGGGTTCTGGCTGGCGATCCCGACCCCGGCCGCCGGAAAGAGCACCAAGGGTGGCCGAATCACCCCCGGCGAATGGGAACGCCGCACTGGCTTGCGCCTGCGGTTCATCTACCGCCGCCGCGGGCCAAGCCTGCTAGTCGCGGAGGGGCGGTTGAATTCGAAGGGACGAGCGGTGGCCTCCAGGTCGAAAACAGGGCGAGGAATAGCGAGCGTGCCGATTTTCCTGCTGGTGCCGCAGGTCAAACTGCGCAAACGGCTGGATCTGGCGCGGGATGCTGAACGGGCTGTAGACGGTGTGCCGGGTTTGATCGTGGCTAATTGGGTGGAGGGGAAGGTTTGACCGCCCCTTCGCCTCAGTAGCCAGCCTCGCGCTGATGGCGCACGGCCAATACCACAGCCGTCTCGCCATCAAACCGATACAACGACACATAGCCACTGTCGCCAAAGGTGATGAACCACTCGCGAAACTCAGGCTCCATGTCCTCAACCGGCCGTCCTGCGCCCGGTTGATCGCGCAGGATGTTCATGCCCTCGCGGATGGATTTGGCGGCGCGGCGGGCGGCGTCCGGGTTCTTGTCGGCAAGAAAACGGTAAAGCCGTTCGACATCCCGCAGCGCTGCGGGCGACCAGATCAGTTGTGGCATTCAGGAGCTGCTGCATCTTCGCCTGCTTCCAGTTTGGCAAGCCAGGCATCGGCTTCGTCATGCGTGACATGCTTGCCGGTGGCCTGATACTCCTGCCAGGCCTGCAACCCGGCTTGCCGGAACGCCTCGCGCTTCTCTTCGCGCTCGACGAACTGGGCTACCGCCTCGCGCAGCATCCAATGCGTGGATCGGTCCTTTGCATCCGCCAACCGCTTGAGGCGGTCCCGGGTATCTTGATCAAGTTTCACGGCAATGGGGCGGACGGCGTTCATGCGGGCGACTCCGAGCGAGTATTCACAGGTATTACCTTTAGCATGTCTGAGGCCATCGCAGAAGTCACAAACCAGGAAATGCACTTCGAATGTCCACCACCCGTGAAACCGTCCTAGCTGCGCTGCTTGCGCGGCTGCAGTCGCTTGCCTCGCTTGTTCAGCGTGATGAGGTGCTGCCAGAACGCATCCCGACGTCTGGTCTGATCATCCTGCGCGACGGCCAGCCGGGTGAGCCTGAAGTGACGCTGTCACCCTTGCGGTACCATTACCAACACCGCGCCGAGTTAGAGGTCGTTGTCCAAGCCCCGAATGGCAGGTCAACCTCATTCGACGCCCTGATCTCCAGCATCGGCATCGCGCTGGAAACCGACCGCACGCTTGGCGGGCATTGCGACTGGGTCGAACCCGAGGCACCGGCCTCGGTCGATCTCCCGATCGAGGGCGCGGCGGCGCTCAAGGCAGCGGTGATCAACGTCGTCCTGCATTACTCAACTTTCGGGCCTCTGACTTAAGGACCCCGCCGGAAACCGGTAATCATCGACGGCCCGTCCTTCGAACCCCTAGGTGTCTTTCTGACGCGAACCGCCAAGCAGCAAGAGCAGGATCACGGCCACAATTGGCGAGAAGATGAGGCTGACCAGAACCCAGCCAAAGGCACTGCGTCCCCGCGCTTCGGCCATTTGGGCTGGAAGGAAAATGAACACCCACAGCGTGAGGTAAAGGGCCACCAAGGCTACTATTAAGAGAACGAGACTATCCATCGCTCTGGCACCTTTGGATATCTGAGGGTTTGTCGGCCAAGAGTTTGTCAGCAGGTCCCGTAAAAGCCACCTGAATAGCGACAGTATTCGGTGGCGACGCCGGACCGGATCATCTCGGCGGCAATGTCGCGGCCATCGGGCAGGAAGCACTGGGCGACGTAACGGCCGTAGCGATCCATGTCGAGCACTTGGCAGGTGAGGGTTTTGCCACTGATCAGATGGCGCAGAGTCGCCGTGGCATCTGACCCGCCGGGGTGATCCCACTCAGGGGCATCGAGCCCCCAAACCCGGATCCTGCGCGACTGGCCCTTTAGGGTGAAGGTATCGCCGTCCTGCACCTTGCTGACGCGTGCCTCGAGAACTGAGGCTTGCTCGGCAACTGCGACCGACATCTGGGATGAAACAACAAGCCCGGCAAGGGCCACGAATACCGAGAGAGCGATGCGATAAATCATCGGGGCAGAATGCCTCAGGTGAATATCGGCAGCAACCCCGGCACCTGAAATCAACAACTTGAAAGGATGAACACGATGGCACGAGCCCATGGGGCGCGGGCGCAGATGGCGCTTGCGTTTGAATCTGTCTATGGCACGGCGCCCGCCACGGGGTTCCGGACGGTGCCGTTTGCCAGCACTACGCTTGGGGCTGAACAGCCGCTGATTGCGTCGGAACTGCTGGGCCAGGGGCGTGATCCGCTGACCCCGATCAAGGATGCGGTCACGGCCGATGGCGATGTGGTAGTGCCGATCGACGTCGAGAACCTCGGGCTGTGGCTGAAGGCTGCCTTCGGCGCTCCAACCACATCCGGCACGACGCCTAAGACCCATACCTTTCAGTCTGGCAACTGGACGCTGCCAAGCATGGCCATCGAGACGGCGATGCCTGAGGTTCCGCGCTATGCGATGTACACCGGCTGCGTCTGCGAGCAGCTGTCGTGGCAGATGGCGCGATCGGGGCTGTTGACCGCTACCGCGCGGCTGGTGGCGCAAGGCGAAACCGTCGCGGCGGCGACTGCCGCTGGCACACCGACGTCGCTCGCTTTGCAGCGATTCGGGCACTTCAACGGGGCAATCACCCGCAATGGCGTGGCGCTTGGCAATGTCATCTCGGCCGAGGTGAACTATTCCAACGGTCTCGACCGGATCGAGACCATCCGCTCGGACGGCAAGATCGAAGGGGCCGATCCGGGCATGGCCGCCCTGACCGGCCGGGTGGAGGTGCGTTTTGCCGACACCGCGTTGATCACGCAGGCCATCGACGGCACGTCTTGCGAGTTGGTCTTTGCCTGGAGCCTTGGCGCCAGTGCCAGCTTCACCTTTACCGCCCATGCCGTCTACCTGCCGCGCCCGCGCATCGAAATTGCTGGGCCACAGGGCATCCAGGCGACTTTCGACTGGCAGGCTGCCAAGGCTGTCAGCCCCGCGCGCATGTGCACCGCCGTCCTCGTCAACACTGTTGTGAGTTATTGACCATGATCAGACTGAATCTGACAGCCACCCCTGAATGGCTGACACTCACCCCTGGCCTGCGCCTACTGGTCGGTCCTTTGACCACTGCCCTGATGGTCTCAGCCCGCGCCGATCCGGCCATAGAAAACCTTCCGGACACCGCCACCCCAGAAGACCTGGCACTTGCCATGGCCAAGGCCATAGCCCGTCGTGCGGTGCTGGATTGGGAAGGCGTGGGTGATGACGTGGGCCAGCCCTTACCTGTCACCCCCGAAGGCATCGACGCCCTTCTGGAAATCTGGCCGATCTTCGAGGCGTTCCAGACCCGGTACGTCGCAAAGGGTCTGATCCTGGATGCGGAAAAAAACGTCTCCGCGCCCTTGCCGAGTGGTCCTTCGGCGGGGGCGACCGCTACTGCGCGGCCTGCACCGGGGTCTGCCCCGACTGCCCAGCCAGACTGAACCGACCGCAGACGGAAGACGGCTGGCAGGTCTGGGATCTGGTTGGCCGTCTTGGCGGCCAGGTTCGCGTCAGTCTCGGCGCGGTGCTTGGCTGGGACATGGGGGCGGCATTCGCCTTGGCGCAGGCGCTGGGCGTGAACATGCTGATCGTAGCCGAACTGCTGCCCGAAATCGAGGCGGTGATGGTGCGCAAGTTGAACGAGCAACTCAGGGATGGGCAGGCAGATCCCTGATGCCTTCAGCCTGCCAGGGTGCGCTGAACGATCTGGGGGTCTTTGGAGATCAGCGCCAACAGAACCCGCGCAGGTCCATCGGGGCTGCGACGACGCTGCTCCCAGTTTAGCAATGTGCCCTTCTTGACCCCGATGCTGCGGGCGAACTCAATCTGTGACAGACCCGTGCGCGCGCGGATCGCCTGCACGTCGGGTTCCGGCAGATCGATCTCATGGACCACGCCCAAGGCTTCGCCACGGGCGTGCGACAGCGCTTCCTTCAGGCCCTGCTCGATACTCTTGAATGCGTCGGTCATGTCGTTCTCCTGTAGGTCGCCGAAAGCAGTTCGCCCAAGGATCTGACGGCCTCGGCTTCCGCGGTCGTCAGATTGGCTTTCTCGTTCTTGGCAAAGACGGTGATCAGAAAGATCGGCGTGCCGTCATCCGCATTGTAAAAATGGATCACGCGAAAGCCGCCGCTCTTGCCGCCACCCTCTCGGGCAAACCGAAACTTCCTGACCCCGCCCCCGATTGAGACACCCGTTGCCGGATTACGCGCCACGAAATCGATCAGTGCCAGTCGCTCGGCCTCTGACATCAGGCTGCGCGCACGGCGCTGGAATTCCGGTGTTTCGACGACGGTGACGATTGCCATGAAACCCATATGTGCGCCAATGGCGCATATGTCAATGACGTATCATTTTGAGGAGGCCAACAGATGGCCGAAAAACGCGTCTCTGTCCGGCTAGTCGCCGAAGGCGGCCGCCAAGTGCGTGCCGAGTTGGAAGGCATCGGCGAGGCGGGCGCGCGGGGCTTTGGGCGGTTGTCGTCGGAGATGGGTCTTGCCAACACCCGGCTTGTCAGCTTTGCCCGTAAGGCCGGAATTGCGCTGGCGGCGGTGACGGCAGCAGCAGCGGCCACGGGTGTAGCGATGGTCCGTTCGGGTTTGGAGACGATCGGCGCTCAGGCGGACATGGCTGCATCCCTCAAAACCACCGTCGAAAGCTTGCAAGTGCTTACCTGGGCGGGCGAGTTGGCAGGAGTGTCGATGGGCGAAATCGAACAGGCCACGAAGAAGCTGACGACGCGCCTTTCCGAAGCCGCCACCGGTTCCGGCTCGGCCGTGGTGGCGCTGCAGCGGCTGAATCTGACGGCCGCTGAACTGCAAGCCCTGCCCTTGGATCAACGCATCGTCGCTATTCAAGAGGCACTGGCCCGATTTGTGCCCGAGGCAGAACGCGCCGCAGTTGCGTCAGACCTTTTCGGCGATAAGGCGGCACTGGCGTTTCTGCGGATTGACCCGGCCACTTTGCGCGAGGCGGCGAAGGATGTGCGCGACTTCGGCGTGGCGGTCAGCGCCAGCGATGCCGCCCAGATCGAACGCACCGGCGATGCCATCGCCAAACTGAGCCTGATCTGGCTCGGTCTCACGAACCGCCTGACCGCCGCTGTGGCCCCAGCACTGGAATCCGTGGCGAACGCGCTGGCGGACATGGCGCGCGGCACTGGACCTATTGGTGCAGCCATCACGACGGTGTTCGATAACCTCGGCCGCCTCGCCACCTATGCCACAACCTTTGCGACCTTCATGGCCGGGCGCTGGGCTGCGGGACTTGCCGCCGCAGCCCTGTCTGTTCGTGGCCTGGCCACAGGTCTGGTCCTCCTGCGCGGCGCCCTGATCCGCACCGGCATTGGCGCGCTGATCGTGGGCGCAGGCGAATTGGTCTACCAGTTCACGCAACTTGCCGCAAAGGTGGGCGGGATCGGGGCCGCATTTGGCCTGCTCGGAAATGTCGCAGCCGAGGTCTGGAACCGGATCGCGCTGTCGGGTGCAGCAGCTTGGACCCGGATTGAGTCTCGCTGGTCCGAGGCGCAGGCGGGGATTTACGACGGGCTGCAATCGGCCCTGTCGGCGGTGGTCGGTTGGGGCAACGCGGCCGTCGGCACGTTTCAGGGCGCTTATGATGCAATCACCGCGATCTGGGGCGCCCTGCCGCAAGCCATCGGCGATTTTGCCTTCCAGGCGGCGAATGGGCTGATCGACGGAGTTGAGTCGATGCTGAATGCCGTGGTGACGCGGATCAACAGCTTCATCGAAGGGCTGAACGCGGCACTGGCACTTCTGCCAGATTGGGCAACGGGCGAAGGCGGGATAAGCATCGGCACGCTTGAGGCTGTAGATCTGGGCAGAATCGCCAATCCGTATGAGGGAGCGGCTGCAGACGCGGGTGCTGCTGCAGCCGAGGCCTTCAAGGCGGCGATGGCAAAGACTTACGTTGATGTGCCGGATCTCTTTGGCGGCATGGCCGAAGCTGCACGTTCCCGGGCAGGCGGATATGCAGAGGCCGCGGGTATGTTGTCCGAGGCGGCCTCGCGCCCCATGACGGCTTGGGAAGCCCTGAAGGCTGCGATCTTTGGCACCGGCACTGCGAGCGAAGAAGCTTTGAACGGCGCAACGGATGCCGCCGCCGCCCTGTCGGACGGGTTTGACGAGGCGGGTCGTTCGGCAGGCGGGGCTGGTGCTGCGGCCAAGGCTGCGGCGGAAGCGGCGGCCGCCGGTTGGGCGCAGGTCAGTAAATCGCTGGCGGAATATGCCAAGGGCGCGATGGATTGGGGCAAGGGCTTGGGCGAGACGCTGACCTCGGCCTTCAGCTCGGCCGAAAGCGCATTCCGGGATTTTGTCACCACCGGCAAGCTCGACTTCAAATCACTGGTCTCCTCGATCCTGGCGGACCTTGCCACGCTGGCCTTCAAGAACTCCGTACTGGGCCCCCTGGCCAATTGGCTCTCAAAAGGGTTCGGCAGCATCTTTGCCCCGGTGCAACACGACGGTGGCATGGTCGGCGGGCCTGGACCTGGCCGCATGGTCTCGCCCCTGGCTTTCGGCGGTGCCCCACGTATGCACGCTGGCGGCTGGGCTGGTCTGCGCCCCGACGAGGTTCCAGCGATCCTGCAGCGCGGCGAAAGGGTGCTGTCGCGTGCCGAGGTCGCAAGTGGAGTCAGCCGGGGCGGTGCTGGGGCTGGCGGTGTTTCGATCAGCATCGACGCGCGCGGGGCGCAGGCCGGTGTGGCGGAACAGATCGATGCCAAGCTGCGCGCGGCCCTGCCGGAAATCGCGCGCCTGGCCAAGGCCAGCGTGGCGGATGGTCGGCGTCGTGGCCAAACCCTTTGAAAAATGAACCCCTACAATGATCCCAGAACTTCCCTTGACCCTCCTGCAATCGCTCGAGCGGCGTCTCGTCAGCGCGACTGCTGTTGCGACCTCACCTTTTACCGGCAGCGAACAAGTGCAGGATTGGGGCGGGGAGTGGTGGGAGTACGGGATCGAGATGGCGCGGACCAATGGGCGTGATGGCAGACGGCTGTCGGCGTTTCTAACCGCGCTGGGCGGCCTGCGGGGCCGGTTTCTGTTCCGCGACCCCACGATCCGGCAGCCGGGGATTGCGTACACGCCGACGGTTGCGGGCGCAGGCCAGAGTGGCGGGACGCTGAACACCAACGGCTGGCCCGCCTCCAGCACTCCACTTTTTGCCGGGGATTTCTTCTCGCTGGGTGTTGATCACCAGACACGGCTCTATCAGTTGACCGCCGATGTGATCAGCAATGCTTCGGGGCTCGCAACGCTCAGCTTCGTGCCGCGCCTGCGGGCATCCCCTACCGATGGCGCTGCCTTGGAAATCGCGGCACCTGCGGTTCTGTTGCGGCTGACAGCTCCCGTTCCGACCCGCATTGGCCGGGCGGACACCTTTCTCTTCACCCTGACCGCCCGGGAGGCGTTATGAGCCGCGATCTGACGCCGGATTTTGCCGCAGCCCTTGGCGCGCGGGATCTGCGCCCGGTGATCTTTTACGAAGGCGGTTTTGCCTCCGGCCCGCTGCGGCTGTGGTCGGGGCTCTCTGCCATTGATTGGGCCGGTCAATCTTGGTCCGGGGCTGGCGCGCTTCTAGGCCTTGGCAGCGTCGAGGAAACCGGCTCCGTCGTGGCTTCAGGCACGGTGGTGTCCTTGTCTGGCGTGCCGCCAGATCTCGTGCAACTGGCCATCGCGGAAGCGCGGCAGGGTCTGCCGGGGAAGCTCTGGCTCGGGCTTCTGACCGAAGCTGGCACTATCATAGCCGATCCGGTGCTGGCCTTTGCGGGTCGGCTCGATGTACCCGAGATCACCGACGATCTGGAAACCTGTCGGATCACCATCAGCTACGAGAGCCGCCTGATCGATCTCAATACCGCGCGCAGCTGGCGCTACACCCACGAGAGCCAGAAGGTGATCTGGCCCGACGATCGTGGCTTTGAATATGTCACGGCCATTCAGGACCAGGAAATCAAATGGGGCCGCAAATGAAGGTCACCGGTTGGGAGGTTCTTCTTGCCGCGGCCGTCGACGATGCGCGGAGTCGCAGCTTCACCTGGGGCACGCATGATTGTGCGACCTGGGCCTTCGATTTGCGCCGCGATCTGATCGGCGGCGATGATACCGCAGCGCACTGGCGCGGCCGGTATCGGACGGCGCGCGGTGCCGCGCGGGTCATGCGGCGCTTGGGGTGGTCTTCGATGAGGCAAGCAGGAACCGCCCTGCTCGGGGTGCCGCTGGCCGATGTGCGGCTGGCGCAACGCGGCGACCTGGTGCTGTCGCCAGACGCCTCCTCCTTCGGGGTCTGCCTTGGCGCGCAGGTAGCGTTCCTGGCGCCCGAGGGTTTGACACTGCGTGCGCTTTCTTCCTGCGCCTTGGCATGGAGGATCTAAATGGCATTCCTTGCACCCTTGTTCGGAGGCGGGTTGTTTGCAGGCACGGCGCTGGCAAGTCTTGCCAGCCTTGGTGGCTTCGGCACACTTGCGCTCCGGCTTGGCGCATCCTTGCTGCTGTCCGCCGCCTCGCGCGCCTTGATGCCCGGTCCCACATTGCCCGCACGCACCGTAACCGTCCGCGAGGCCGTTGCCCCGCGCGATATGGTCTATGGCCGGGCGCGCAAGGGCGGGGTGATCATCTATATCAGCGAGGCCGGGCCAAAACGGCAATATCTGCATCTGGTCGTGGTGCTGGCGGCGCATCGGGTCGCGGGGATCGGGGCTGTCTATTTTGACGGCGAGGCGGCGGTGGACGCCAGCGGCGTGGCTCTTGGTCGCTGGGCGGGCCTTGTCACAGTCGAAAAGCGGCTCGGGACTGACGACCAGACCGGTTTTGACGGCTTGATCGCAGCCTTGCCCGAAGCCTGGACAACCGCCCATCGATTGCGCGGTTGCGCCGCCATCCATCTGCGCCTGCAGGCGGATCAGGACGCCTTTCCCGGTGGCATCCCGGCGATCTCGGTGGACGTTCAGGGCAAGAACGACATCTACGATCCGCGCAGCGATACCTTTGCTTATTCGGAGAACCCTGCGCTTTGCCTGGCCGATTACATGGCGCATGCCCGCTTTGGCCTTGGGGCCGCGATCGGCGCCAGTGACGGCATCAACACCGAGGCGCTGATCGAGGCCGCCAATATCTGCGACGAGGCCGTCAGTTTAGCCGCAGGCGGTTCTGAACTCCGCTACAGCTGCAACGGGGTGGTGTCGCTCGCCGAAAACCCAAAAACCATCATCGAGGCAATGCTCACCGCAATGGCTGGTCGGGTGGCTAATTCCGGTGGCCAGTGGCGACTGCATGCCGGGGCGTACCGCATGCCTACGTTCGGTCTGACGCAGGATCATGCGCGCGAAGGTGGTCTGACGCTCTCGACGCGGATCAGTGCGGCACAAAACTTCAACGGCGTGCGCGGCCAGTTCATCAGCCCCGAAAATGATTGGCAGCCCGACGACTTTCCGGCCTATGTCAGCGAGGTTTATCGCGCCGAGGATGGCGGCGAGGAGAAATGGCGCGATATTGCGCTGCCCTTCACGCAATCGGCGACCACGGCGCAGCGGCTGGCCAAGATCGAGCTTGAACGCGCGCGGCGGCAAATGTCGATCCGCTTTGCAGGCAAGCTTTCAGCGTGGGCGGTGCAGGTCGGCGATACCGTGGCGCTGACCTATGATCGCTGGGGCATGGCGGCTAAACCCTATGAGGTGATTGAGGCGCGGCTCGATCTGGCCACCTCCGGCGACGGTCCGCAGCTTTTGCCGGAACTGGTGCTGCGCGAAACATCGCCCTTGGTCTATGATTGGGATGCGAGTGAGGCCGCGATCTATGCAGCAGCCCCCAGATCGACCCTGCCCTCGGCCTTCAATGTGGCCCCGCCTGGAAGCCCCGAGATCGCAGAATCGCTCTACATCACCCGCGATGGCGCAGGGGTGAAAGCGGCTGTGCTGGTCAGTTGGCGCGCATCCGACAGTGGTTATGTGGCGCAGTATCAGGTCGAAAGCCGGATGGTGGATTCACTCGGCAGCGCTCTTGGCAGCGGCGCCTGGACCAACCACGGGCGCACCGACGCAACCGCAATGGAAATCCGCGATATCGCCCCGGGGTTCTGGGAGTTCCGCGTCAAGGCGCTGACGGTTCTTGGGGTGTCTTCGCCTTGGTCGGTCACGGTGAAGGAGGTGCTGGCTCTGACAGCCCCACCTGCTGCGCTCGCGGGGGTGACGCTGCAAACCGCAGGCGGCATGGCAATCCTGAAATGGACGCGGTCTGCCGATCTCGATGTGCGTATCGGCGGCAATATCGTGATCCGACACAGTCAGGCCCCGAGTGCGACCTGGGCCAGCAGCCAGTCCTTCGACATCGTGGCGGGCAGCGATGCCATCGCGGTGGTGCCACTTCTTCCCGGCACCTACCTTTTGCGCGCCCGCGACAGTTCCGGGGTGCTGGGCGAGGTTGTCTCGCTTTCCACCACTGGCGCGCAAGCGCTGGCCTTTGCCCCGGTGATGGCCCTGACGGCCGAGCCCGATTTTGACGGGGTCAAATCCGGCACGGTCGCCATCGACGGGGCGCTGTCGCTTGATGCCGTGACACCCTTTGACGATTGGCCCGATGTCGATGTGGTCACGAGCTTTGACCGGGTCGGCGGCACGGTCAGTTCGGGCAGCTTCACCTTCGCGAGCGGCATGGATTTTGGCGCGCTGCGGCGGGTGCGGCTGCGCAGCCATATCCTGCTGTCAGCCGCGGGCGTTCTCGACGACCTCGATGCCCGGTCTGAGGCCATCGATCTTTGGCCAGACTTCGACGGCAGTCTCGAGGCCGAGGTCGATGCGGTGATCGAAGCGCGCAGCACACCAGATGATCCCTCCGGATCACCGATCTGGTCCGATTGGGGCCGAATTGACAGCCACGAGATCTCGGCGCGCGGCATCGAGGCCCGCGCGCATCTTTCCACCCGCGACCCGGTCTGGGTGCCGCTGGTGTCCCAGCTTCGGCTTTATGCAGATGAGGTTGCCTGATGGCACAAGTCACTTCCCAATCGGTTGCCAATGGCAGCGGTGCTGCCGTGCGCTCCGATATCAACAGCAAATTGGCCGCGCTCTTCTCGGCCAGCAGCGGGGCGGCTGCGCCCGCGACTGCTGTCGCGGGGCAGATGTGGTATGACACGGTCAACGATCAGCTCTTCGTTCGCAACGCCGCCAATACGGCTTGGGACGGGCTCTTCAGCGGCTCGGCGGCCGAGGTGCGCAGCGCCCTAGGGCTGGTGATCGGCACCAATGTGCAGCCCTTCGATGCGAATATCCTGAAGGGCAATGCGGCGGCTGTTCTCACCGCGGCTGTCACGGCAACCCCTGAAGATGCAGGCACGAAGGCCAGTGGCTCCTTCACACCCTCGCCGGTGGGCGGGAACTTCAAGAAATACATCAATGGCGGCGCGCATACGCTCGCGGCCCCCACCTTCGCCGGAAACTACACGCTGATGATCCAGGTGACCAACAGCGCCAGCGCGGGGGCGATCACCTTCAGCGGCTTTGCCAAGGTGATCGGCGATGTGTTGACCACGACGAACGGGCAGATGTTCCAGATCGGGTTGACCAAAACCGATGGCGGTGTGGTGGCAACCGTGGTGGCGATGCAATGAGCTTTCCGCTGATGCCCAGCCCTTCGGTCCAGTTCGCGGCCCCGGTTTTGAATTTTACCGCCTCGTTCAACACCAGCAACAACTACACGACCACGACCTGGACGGCCGTGGCGATCGGGGCCGCAGCCCCCAACCGCTGTGTCATTGTCTCATTGCACACAGATCCGGGCACTGTCACCCCGACAGCTGTTACGGTTGGCGGGATCAATGCAACGCTGCTGCAGGCAAATGACGGCATCGGCCTCTTCATCGCGCTCGTTCCGACGGGCACCACCGCCAACATCACCATCACCTTCTCGGGTCTTTCGGCCCGGCATGCCATTGGGGTCTGGAGTGTGACGGGTTTGACGCGAGGCACGCCCGTTGGGGTCAAGGCAGCGGGCACGGGTCTTGCCGCCAGTTGCAGCCTTGCGGTGCCGCAGGGCGCGGCCGTCGTAGCGGCCGTATCGCATGCGGGCGGCACCGGTGTGACCTGGACCGGCGGGGTCACCGAGCAATTTGATGGGGCCAACGGCAATGCGCTTAGGATGAGCGGCGCCCATGTTGCGGGGCTCGCAGGCTCCACCCTGACCCCGACCGCGACCTGCCCGGCCTCTGCGGCCTGGCGCATTGCCGCCATCGTCTTGAGGTAACCCAATGCTGATCTTGAAACACCACGGCCTGCCGCTGCGCGAAGTGGCGGAGGGCGGGTGGTTTGAACTGCCGGATGGCGCGATCTGTTCGCCAGCCTATGCCGGATGGGCAGATGAAAACGGGCACAGTCTCGAGGAAGCACCGGCACCCGCGCCCTATGTTGCGACCTTGGCAGAAAAACGCGCGGCGGCATCGCTGCCCAAGCTCGACTTCTGTCTGGCTCTGATGCGGCTTGCGATCCTGCCTGCGGAGGAGTGCAAGGCCGCCGCGAGGGGTGAATGGCCCGCCACCTTTGCAGGTTTTGTGGCGGGCATGTCGGCCCAAGACGCCACCGAGGCAGAAATCCGCTGGGCTGCGGCCACGCAGATCTTCTACGCCAATCCGCTCTTGCAAGCCCTAGCGCAGTTCAAGGCGGGTGGTGATCCGGTACAGGCGGTGGCGCTGCTGGATGCGATCTTTGGCATCGCGGAGTGAACCTCTTCACGACAGCCGCACAAGCAACCGATCGGTGTTCCGCCCCCAGCCCCCCATCTAGTCACGCACAACAGGATAAGATCACATGACGGACAAGCCGACATTCTTGGACGGCATCGCGCAGATCTTGCGCGAGAACGGTCTCACCGCGGCCATCACCGCTTTGATCGGCGGCGGCTTTGCCATTGCTGCTTCGGTGACCCGTAAAGCATTCACCAACGAGGCCATGCTGGACCAGCTCAAGCGCGAGTTGCACCTCGAGCGGGACCGCATCGACAAGCAGCGCGCCGAAGACCGAAAGGCTGATGCTGACCGGCTGGAGCGGATCGAGGCTGATATCCGCGCTATGCGCGATCTGATGTTCGAAGCCTTCCAGCGCGGCCGCACCGACTGACGATTACCCCACCCCACCACGTCACTCCACACCACCCGCCCAAGAGGCGGGTTTTTTATTGCCCGCGCGCGGGCAGAAAGAGTGCTCCATGACCAAAGAAGACGGTGAACCCTTGCGTCTTATCCAGCGCGGGCTGGAGCAACTTGGCCATTCCCCGGGCGCGATCGACGGCCTCTGGGGCCTGCGCACTGCCCGTGCCCTGAAATCGCTGTTGGCTGCAAACGGGCGCCCTGCAGCTGTTGCGGCACCCGGCCCCCTGCCGTGGATCACCGAGGCGAAAACTGCCCTCGGCCGGAATGAAGCCCGAGATAGATCCTGGCTGATGGATTGGCTGAAGCGCGATGGCCGCAGCCTTGGCGATCCAGCGAAAAACCCGTGGTGCGGGGATTTTGTGGAAACCTGCATCCGCATCGCACTGCCGGATGAGCCGCTGCTCGGGGCGCTGGAGGTCAATTCCTACTGGGCGCGCAACTGGTTGCTGTTCGGCCAGGAAGTGCAGCCGACCGTCGGTGCTGTCCTGGTCTTCGCACGGGGATCGGGCGGCCATGTCGGCTTCGCTATCGGTCAGGACGATGCGCATTTCTACGTGCTGGGCGGCAATCAATCCGACGCCGTCACCATCGCCCGCATCGCCAAGTCCCGTCTGCTTGGCGCGCGCTGGCCTGCAACCTATCCACCCCGCCCACAGCGCCTGCCGACCATGCGGCCGGGCGAATTCCTCGCAACCACCAATGAAGTCTGAACTGGAGAACACCATGCTGAAACCTGCAATCCTGGCGCTGATCCGCCAAGTTCTGACCGTCGCTGGCACTGCGCTGGTCGCCAAGGGCTATGTCGAGGCCTCCCAAGTCGAACCGCTGATCGGGGCATTGCTGACCATTGGGTCGGTGGCCTGGTCGGTGGCGGATAAGTGGGGACGATAATCGTGCTGCTGTTGGCTGAACCTCTACCAAGGCAGTGAAAACGGGCCGAGCTTTTGCCTTATGGGAAGCGCCAGACGCCTCGACCGCAGGAGTTGCCCGGCCCGTTGTTCGGATTCACAGTTTCAAGGAACGACAGGGGTTAGCTGCGCCAAGATGATGACATAGGCCCAAGCCGCCTGTCGCGATTCGAAATGGGCACAATTGTGCACCTGGCGCAGGCAGGATTTCGGCAACGTGACTTCGCCTCGAACCATTGTGAGCAAAAGTTGTGTCTTCGCTCAGGGAGTGACCATACCGGTCGGGCCGCTGGTTACGGATAATCCGGTGGGGGCCATTGGCAACAACTCTTCCAGAGACCTATCCCTTTCGTTCGTCAACGAAATCGGTCAAACCTCTCAAGAAGCCATTGCAGCTAATTGGGTGCCAGTATGACTGAAATTCCACCAGATCTCATCAGTGCCTATGAATTGACGGATTTTCGCGTCTTGGAGCCCGAGGCATTCACGTTGCGGATTGGTCAGCAATCGGACAAGTTGCAGGCTCTTTTTCACGCATCTGGGGCAAACTGCGCGGCGTTCTTGACCGCCTGGAATCCCTACAGCGAGCAAACGACTGACGCCGAAAACGAACGTTTGCAGTCAGAACTGACAAAGAGGCTTTTGCTTGAAGGCTTTGTGACAGCGAGAGGTCTTGGCGCGGATCCCTCTGGCGAATGGCCCGGCGAGGAAAGCCTGTTCGTGCTCGGCTTGGACCTTGCACGGGCAAAGTCCTTCGGTAAGCACTTTCGGCAAAATGCCGTCGTGTGGGCCGACGCGGATGCAGTGCCCCAGCTTGTCCTGCTGAGGTAATGCGCCGGTGCCCAAACTGCTGATACATGTGCCGCATGCGTCAACCGACATCCCACCTGATGCCTGGTCTGAATTTATAATTGGCAGAGAAGCCGTAGAGTTGGAGGCCCTCACGTCTGCGGACCTGCACACCGACCTGATGGCGCAAGAGGCCTGGCCAACCGCCGAAATCATACAGGCACAGGTATCACGCATCGTCGTCGACGTAGAAAGATATGACGATGACTCACTGGAAGAAATGGCCCAGGTTGGTCGCGGTGTCGTTTACACATGCGATCACCAAATGCGGCAAATACGTCAAACAGTTTCACGGGAGCGGCGAGAAGAACTGCTGGCGAAGTATTATCGGCCGCATTGGGAACGCTTGCGATCCGCGGCGATTGGCGCGTGGTTGGTCGACCTGCATACCTATCCAGAAATGCCATGGCCAATCGAACAACGCGCGCAGGGCGCCCGTCCGGAGATCGATATAGGCTTCAGTGCCGCCCTGACACCTATCGCTTGGGTGGACGCGGTGACAGAACACTTTCGGGGGCATGGCTATGAGGTCGGGCACAATACACCATACGCCGGAGTGATAGACGCAGGCGCAGTTGCCGCGGTTATGATCGAGATCCGACGCGATGTCGTCGGCAACCCAGGATCAGACCCAAGGTGGCTTCGATTGATTGCAGCTTTGCGATCAATGCCGCGGAGTGCCTGACATGCGAACTATGATCATGTGTTAACGAGACGCGGGCGGCGGAGCGAAAATGGCAGCGAGCGACATCTAGCGAGCTAATCGAGGAACATCGCGACACGCGAGAAGGTAAGTCCAAATTTCTTACATTTCGGGCAAAGATGCCTTCCCGCCTCCCACCGCGGGTAGAGGCTGGTCAAAAAAATTTCATCGTCGTCCACTTCCGCTTCCTCGGGCGTCAGCTTTCCAGCTGCAACCGCCCGTCGAAGCCTTGCCTTGAAGTTCTTACGTTCTCTGGCTCGCTCGAGTTTTGCTTTCTTCATGTGGTCAGCATTTTGCTCGGGGTCACGCGTTTCGATACCAATTTCAGTGACGTCAAGCGACCCGCAAGTCATACAACCAGGGACTGCAGCCGCCGCTCTGTTGATCGACCGGAGAGAGCCACATGAACGACAGATGGCTGGAAACGGGTTATGTTCCTTATAGTTGCTTCGCACCCCGCCATCAGTCGTAGAGCCTTTATAACTACATTCCGTGCAGCAGAATGATCTCATTTGCGCCAACGTTGCACCCTCGTCCTGACTGCCCTAACACCCGTTAGCCCTGAGAGGGCTAGGATAGATTTTGATCCGGCCCATAAATGCCGCAGTGCATTTTCCAATTCTTTCAGGGCTCGAGCGAAGCGATCAAGTGTAATCGGCAGCGCAGCGCCCGGAGGCATTAGAAATACCAGTCTCCACCATCAGAAACCGCTCCACCGGGGCGAAAGTCCCTGCGCCGTGGAAGCGAGCGTCGTTCGCAGCCACTCACGGTCATCCTCCCACTCGGAAACCGCTTGGCCAAAATTGGGTCGACTCGCGCGCATCGCTGCATGGCGGGTCATGTGATCTATCATGGCGTTCAACCGTCGTATCGTAGCAGGTTCGCCCCAATGTTTGTATTCAGCGTAAAGCACACGGGGGATCGGAACACGAAAGCAGACTTCAAGCCTCTGGCGGCGATCATTTGCGGAGGTTCCTCGAACGACCCCAACATGATAACCCACATAAGTCAGTGGCGATTGTTCCGGTCCATCGAAATGACCAGCTTCGAACCGATTCATGTCACGCTTGATGTAGGCCGGAATTTTTTGGCTGACATAAACTAGTCGTTGCTGGTCGCGCGCTTTTTCAGTGATCGAGCGGTCCTTCCGGTTTTCGCCCTTCGCAGCTTCTTCAGCCATGCGTGCGTCTGCTTCTGCCATTCCCCGCGCCTTTTCGATGTCGTGCTGCTGCTTCTTTGCTTCGGCCCTTAGTTCTGCCGCTGCGCGACGCGCCGCGTCATCTTCAGCTAGTTGCTTCCTTTTCTTTTCCCACTCCTCCTTTTGCCAAGCCTCACGTTCTGGACCCATGAGCCAAGGCTTCTTTTTCGGGCGCTCCGCTGTTGAAGCAGAAGTATTGCCTTTTGGTGGCAGAGTGGGTCGGCCAGTTGATGGTCTGACTGGCGCCGGCGAGGGGACTGCAGGTCGGGGAGTAACAGGAACGGTCGATCTGGCGCGTTGGGTTGCTTCGATCGGCACCCCGCGAATATGTGTTGGCATTGGAATCGGAGGCGGCACAATTTTGCGCGTTTCTTCGCTTTGCATCGGTTCAGACTGAGCTTGCCCAAACTTGCGCCAAACAACAAAGCAAACAACCAAGAGTCCGATGATCCAGGTCCAGTCTTGGTCACTCATCGATCACCATTCCGTCACACCCTTCAATTTTGTTCTTCATATTCGTGTGGTTTTAGCGGCTTTCATAGAACCGAGGCGCAACAGGGATCTTGAGCCCAGCATGGCCGAATTCAGTCCATCTGCAAATACTGGGATGCAATCTGTCACAGTGTTTAGCATTGATAGTGGATGACGTACTTGGAATTCCCGTGCCAAGGCGCCTTCCTGCGCACGGCCGTTCGCCTGAGCTACACAATGGCTTTGATAGCCTTTGCGAGGCTCGTAGATTAATGACAGCTCCATTAAGGAAAAGATTCTTGCGCGAACGTCAGCATGACATCACCGCTTTTTACGACCTTCTGGATGATCTGGCAGCCCGCATGGGCGGTGCACGCAAGCTGGGCGAATGTTCGGGGCGCATGAACTGGCCAGAGCGCGGTGTCTATTTCTTCTTTGAGCCGGGTGAAATGCACGGTTCTCGAGCCCGGGTGGTGCGGATAGGCACCCACTCCCTAACCTCTTCCTCACGCACGACCTTATGGAAACGCCTCGGTCAACATCGTGGCAATGTCTCGCCTGTTGGAGGCAATCATCGGGGATCTATTTTTCGCCTCTTGGTCGGCGAAGCCCTGATGCGGCGTGATGCAAACCTCGCCATATCTTCGTGGGGTTCCGGTCGTCCCGCCGACACGATTTTGAGGGCTGCAGAAAAGCAGCATGAGGCTAGGGTAAGCGGCTACCTTGGCGATACCAGCCTACTCGTTTTGCCAATCCCCGATCCGCCTGGCGCAAACAGTGCGCGAGGCGTCATCGAGCGGGGCTCAATCGCGCTCCTCAGCAACCACTGTTCAGCATCCGGTGTGCAGCCCAGCCAAGGCTGGCTTGGGCATTTCAGCGGCCGGGACAAAGTGAAGCGATCAGGTCTGTGGAACAATCGTCATGTCGATGAAGCATACGACCCCGCGTTTCTCAGCGTGTTCGCCCGGTTGTTAGATGGCATTCACACCGGCTGATTCCTCGGTGGATATCGCTCCTTCCAAGCTTCGGCCGTTAGACGTGCACAAAGCAACAGCCTTGCGATTGTCTTCATTTTTGCTTATCTTGAAGACAAGAAACCGGAGGCCGACATGTCCCAGACCACAACGATGACAGTCCGGATCAGCGGCGCGCTGAGCGAGTTTGTGGCGTCGAACGTGGGCGAGAATGGGTCGTATGAGAACATCAGCGAATACGTGCGCGACCTGATCCGCCGCGACAAGGAGAGGGCGGAGCGGGAGGCGTTTGACCGTCTGAAGGCTGAGCTGACGCGTGCTTTTGCAGCGCCAGAGGAAAGCTATCGCCCGTTGACCGCCGCCGAGGTGATCGCCCGGAACCGGGGCTGACGTCGTGGTCGTTCGCGTCCAGGAGGCCGCATCGCTGCGGCTTGACGAGATCTACCGCTACACCCGTGACCGCTGGGGCACCGAGCAAGCGGAACGTTACATCACCGCCCTCTTCGCGGCGTTCGACCAGATCGAAAGCCATGGCGTCGCGTCCCACCCCATTCCGACCGAGTTCGGGGTGGAAGGCTTCTACTTCCGGCACGAGCATCATTTCGTGTACTGGCGGCGTCTGTCGAACGGGGATGTCGGCATCGTGACGATCCTGCACGAGCGGATGCATCAGATGGACCGGTTTCGGGAGGATCTTCCAAAGTGACGGATGGCACCGGCGACGATTATACGCACCGTCGATGGGGGCCTCGTAAAACGTTGACCAGGCGTTGACAAGAATTTGAAATGACGAAAGCCGAGCATTTTGCTCGGCTTTGAAGTCTTTGATAAGACTGGTATTTTTGGTTGCGGGGGCAGACAACCGCCGTCAGTTACCAATGCTGAGCAGCCTTGTTTAGGATATCGACCAAAAAACAACTGGATCGGCAAAATTATGCGATATCTCAGCAGGCCCTCATGTAGCAGACCGCTTTGGCAGCATGTGGCCGAACTTTGTGGCCTTCGTGTCAAGGTAATGCGCGTTGAACGGATTGGGCGGAATGACCAGCGGTTCAACCCTGGAGACTACGATGCCATGGCGCTCTAAGCCTGTTGCCTTCTCCGGGTTGTTGGTCAGGAGCCGCACGCGGTTGTGCCCCAAAGCCCGCAGGATTTGCGCGGCTTGACCGAAGTCACGCGCATCTTCGGGCAGCCCGAGGGCCCGATTGGCTTCGACTGTGTCCAGCCCTTTGTCCTGTAAGGCATAGGCGCGGATCTTGTTTGCCAGCCCGATGCCACGCCCCTCATGTCCTCGCATATAGACAAGTATTCCACCGGGCGAGGCACCAAGGCGCCGGAGACTTTCGTCAAGCTGCGGGCCGCAATCGCACCGCAACGATCCAAAGGAATCGCCCGTCAAGCATTCAGAGTGAATCCTGACCAAAGGATCTCCAACCGCTTCGCCGGGCGAAACCAAGGCAAGGTGTTCAACATCACCTATGCTGCTCCGAAAGGAATGAGCGCGAAACGGTTGAGCGGCGTGCGGGGTTGGCAAATCTGCAGACGCAACAAAGTCAACCGCAGCTTCATTTCGCTGGCGATACAGCATTAGCGCGCCAGTGGTTACGGTCGGGAGCCGATGCCTTTCGGCGAAGGCAATAACATCCTGAGGTTCCAGTGCCCTGAGAAGCACCTGGCGTTTCAGCCCCGACAATCGGGCAAGATCGACTGCGGCTTCTGATAAACCCTCATACTCCCAAAGCCCTCCCTCGCGCGCAGAAACGGCCTCGCACTTTGGCAAATGCACATTGCTGGCAAGTTGAAAGAGTTCCGCAGCGGTAAGTGCCAAGGAAAAGGCGTTGGAACCAAAGCTTTTCATCAGCGCGACTGGTGCGAGCCCAGCAAGTTCCGCAGACAACGCCAAGTGCGGCTGACCTGCACGATCAAACACCAGAACGATGCCGCCGCGGCGAAAGTGTTCAAGTGCTAGAGGGACGGATTGCATAGCCGCTCCACATATTTTGCTAAGACATCAACTTCGACATTGATGAGATCGCCGATTTGCCGGAACTGCAGGTTTGTGTGCTGCCAAGTGTGCGGAATTATGGTCAGTCCAACGCGACATTCGCCTGAGGGTTCATCCGACACCTTGTTCAGGGTAAGGCTGATACCATCGAGCGTGATGGAGCCTTTCTCGACGCAATAGCGGGCCACGGCCTTTGGCAAGGACAGTTCGATCAGATAGGCACCTGCCTCGGGTTTGACTGAGACCAGCCTTGCCTGGCCATCGACATGGCCCTGCACGATATGCCCGGACAACCGAGTCGATAATGATACCGCACGTTCCAGATTTATCCTGTCACCGGCGCCAAGCGACCCCAGGTTCGTGCGTTGCAGCGTCTCGGGACTTGCGTAGAACTTTGCGTGTCCCTCGTGATCAAAGGTAACGACTGTCAGGCAGATCCCGTTGATCGCAACGCTTTCACCAAGGGTAAGATCGGGGAAACCCGTCGCAACATCCAGTGTGATGCTGCCGTCTGATAGTTGGGCGGTCTTGATAGTGCCCAGAGATTCAATGATGCCGGAAAACATGGCGGGGCTCCCAATGGCCCCTTTCATCAGGACCGGATGTATGACGGCTGACTTCTGCAACGGGGCCAACGGTTCACCAATGGCGGACCCTAACAGGCTGCTGAAGAAGTCGGCCCTTGGCCCGGTTTGAGGAACATGATTCACCCTCGGCACGGTAACGTAGGGGGCAAAGATGCGGGGGACGGACGAGACGAGCGGGTCGCTGTTCAGCTATGTCGATCTTGAGGCTCGCATCCCCGCGCGGCATCCGTTGCGCAAGATCAGGCAGGTGGTGAACGATGCGCTGGCGAGCCTGGATGGCGAGTTCGATGCGCTTTACACCGATTTCGGCCGCCCTTCGATCCCGCCGGAACGGCTGATCCGGGCCAGCCTGATCCAGATCCTGTTCTCGATCCGCTCCGAGCGTCAGTTGATGGAACAGATGCAGTATAACCTGCTGTTCCGCTGGTTCGTCGGCCTCGGGATTGACGACGCCGTGTGGGTGCCGACCGTCTTCACCAAGAACCGCGACCGCCTGCTGACGACCGAGATGTCGCGCAAGGTGATGGCGGCGATCCTGGCGCATCGCGAGGTCGCGCCGCTGTTGTCGGACGACCATTTCTCGGTCGACGGCACGCTGGTCAAGGCTTGGGCGTCGATGAAGAGCTTCCAGCCCAAGGCGGACGACACGCCGCCCGACGACGATCCGGGCAGCCCGACCGGACCCGACACCGCCCCCGACACAGCCATCGAAGAAGCAGACCAACCCACCGAGCCCGAGGCCGCCCCGATGCACCGCGACCACCGCCAGAACCGCAATGCCGAAGTCGATTTCCGGGGCGAGAAGCGGTCCAATGCCACCCATGCCTCGACCACCGACCCCGATGCGCGCCTTTACAAGAAATCCCCCGGCACCGGCGCCATGCTCTGCTTCATCGGCCATGCCCTGATGGAGAACCGGAACGGCCTCATCGTGCAGGGCGACCTGACCCAGGCGGATGGCCATGCCGAACGGCGCGCCGCGCTGGACATGATCCATCGAAATTCCCCCGGATCGACCCGGCGATTGACGCTGGGAGCGGACAAGGGCTTCGACGCCGCCGAGTTCGTCGCCGACCTGCGGCAAGCCTGTGTGACCCCGCATGTCGCGCAGAAATCCCGATACTCGGCGATCGACGGCCGCACGACCCGGCACGAGGGTTACGCCCTGTCGATCAAAAACCGCAAACGGATCGAAGAGGCTTTCGGCTGGGCCAAAACCGTCGGCGGAATGGCCCAGACCGTTTATCGCGGCGTCGAACGGGTGCGTTCCCGCTTCATCCTCACCATGGCCGCAAACAACCTCGCCCGACTGCCCCGGCTGCTCGCAGCCTGATGCTGGGAAACCGCGCCAGGCATGTAGATCGCCAGCGTCGATGGAGCCGAAACCAAACCCAGCAGGTTGCGCCGAAAGAAAACTGTTCCGCAAAGGCGACTTCTTCAGCACCCTGCTAATGCAGGCGTTTTGTCGAGATGGATTTGTTACGCCGACCCTAAAGGGTAAGATCGGCAACCATACGCACCGCCCGCGCAGCCTCGGCGCCCTTCTTGACGAAATGATCGAAGAAGAAGTCGTGGTGAAGCGCAGAGTCATGGAAGTGATGTGGCGTCAGGCTGACCGAATAGGTCGGCACGCCAGTTGCCATCTGGGCATCCATCAACCCGGAAACGACGGCCTGAGCAACGAAGTCATGCCGATAAATACCCCCGTCCACAACAAGTGCGGCTGCAACGATGGCATCGAACCGACCGCTTTCTCCCAGCTTCTTTGCCAAGAGCGGCATTTCAAAAGCACCGGGCACGTCATAGGTGGCGATGCTTACTTCGCGGCTGGCTGCGGCCATATCATCCTCGAAGCCCTTGAGCGTCTGATCTACAATATCAGCGTGCCAACGGGCCTTGATGAACGCAATTCTGAGTGGGTTTGCCATGGTACAGATTTTCCTCCGTCTGCATGTTTCGAAATTGAGAGGAGTGTGATCCTCGCCCTTGTTGACCAAGGCTACGGGCTGCGCGCATCAGCGGTAAACTGTCTCTTGTGCAACACGGGTGATGGCACAGATTGACGCCAATTTCTCGGTATCTGAGACGGGTATTCGCGCTACGGAACCTTGCCGGACACCAAGATCGAACTAACGCCGTCTGTTCGACTTCCTTGGTGATCGCCGAAGCTGTCGCTGCAAAAGCCTGGCGACCGTCAAGGCCGAAAAGGGCATTGGCGGAACCGTTATTCGAGAGTGAGGGCTAAAGATGCGCCACTATGGGCGATGCAAAACTGACTGCCCCACCAATTGTGATGGGGCAGTCAAGCCGCGCTTTTGCGGGCTTATTGCCCAGCTTCTTTGATCATGCCTTTGGCGATAACAACTTGCTGGATTTGGGTCGTGCCTTCGTAGATGCGGAAAAGGCGGACGTCGCGGTAAAAGCGTTCGATGCCATAGTCTGCAATATAGCCCGCCCCGCCGTGGATTTGCACTGCACGGTCAGCCACGCGGCCCACCATTTCGGACGCATACATTTTGCAGCTGGCCGCGTCGATGGACACGTTCTTTCCGGCATCTTTGCGACGTGCAGTTTCCTCGATCATGCAGCGGGCGGCGAAGGCCTCCGTCCGGCTGTCTGCCAGCATGGCCTGGATCAACTGCTTTTCGGCAATCGGTTCTCCGAATTGCTTGCGATCCATTGCATAGGCAAGGCTGTCACGGATCAGCCGTTCCGCTGCCCCTGTGCAGACGGCACTGATGTGCAACCGGCCACGGTCCAGCACCTTCATCGCGGTCTTGAAGCCAAGACCTTCGCGTGCCGGACCGCCTATGATGGCAGAAGCCGGAATACGGCAATCTTCAAGGATCACGTCGCAGGTATGCGACCCCTTTTGGCCCATCTTGCGGTCTATGGTCCCAAGCGAAAGGCCCGGCGTGCCAGCCTCGACCAGAAATGCGGTGACGCCAGCCGAGGTCTTGGAGGTCGGGTCGGTGCGGGCGAAAACGGTAAATAGCCCAGCGCGCGGCGCATTGGTGATGTAGCGCTTGGTGCCGTTCAAGATGTAATGGTCACCGTCCTTGCGTGCAGAGGTCCGCAAGGAACCCGCGTCGGAACCGGCTTCAGGCTCGGTCAGTGCGAAAGACGCAATCAGGTCACCCGAGGCCAGTCGCGGCAGATAGGCAGCCTTTTGCTCGGGCGTGCCGTCGATGATGATGCCCTGACTGCCGATGCCGTTATTGGTGCCGACCAGCGAGCGGAAAGCGGGCGAGGTCTGGCCTAGGACGAAAGCGGCCTGCACCTCTTCGGACATGGTCAGGCCGATGCCGCCAAATTCCTCGGGAATGGTCAGGCCAAACAGGCCCATATCGCGGATTTCCTGCACCAGTTCCGGCGGGATCGCGTCATCGTCGGCGATGCGGGCCTCGTTGGGGATCAGTCGCTCTTTGACAAAGCGGTCGAGCGTATCGAGGAATTGCGCCAGCGTTTCGGGATCAAGGCTCATCGGGGCGTCCTTCGCTTTGGGTCTGGCAAGGGCTTACCAGCCCCACCCACGCCTGCCCATTGAACGATTGCTCCACGACCCCACACAACCGCTGTCGCAGAAGAGACAGTTGTCCCGAAGTCTACCCAACACTCTACTCAAAACGCGGCGCCAATGGCGCCCACGTTGCAAGGACGGGACAGCTTCTTTGGGCGCGAACAAGAGCCTGAATCCCTTCTGCGATTTTCAGGATTGGGTGCTTAATGCAAGAAAAATGGGCGGTGGTCACAGGTGGGGCACGCAATATTGGCCAGGCAATCTGTCGTCGGCTTCTGGATGACGGATTCCGGGTCATTGCACTGGACATCGTGCGCCCCCAAGACCCCGATCTTCAGGCTGATGCCGTCCTGGTCGATCTTTCGGATCGCAAGGCTGCAGAAGAGGCCCTTGATGCGATTGCAGCGACGCATCGGGTTACGGCCCTGGTGAACAACGTGGGCATCGTCAGGCCAGCAGATTTCGACGCGGTCAATGTCGATGATTTCGAGGCGGTGCTGAACCTGAACACCCGCACTGCCCTGATAGCAGCCAAAGCATTGGTGCCGGGGATGCGTGAACTGGGCGGTGGAAGGATCGTCATGAATACCAGTCGTGTCACCTTGGGAAAAGAGGCGCGCAGCCTTTACAGCGCGTCAAAAGGAGCAATGCAGTCGATGGCGCGCACATGGGCGCTGGAACTGGCGCGCGATCAGATAACGGTGAATTGCGTGGCCCCTGGCCCCATCGCCACAAGTGTTTTCTGGCAGAACAACCCACCCGAAGCTGAATACACGCGCAAACTGATCGGCTCGGTTCCAGTGCAGCGCATGGGTCGGCCCGAGGACGTCGCCAATGCCGTCAGCTTCTTCTGCGATCCGAAGGCGGATTTCGTCACCGGTCAAACGCTTTTCGTATGCGGGGGTGTGACGGTCGGCTAGACTCAGGCAGGCCGTTGCTCATCCTGAAACTGCGTGGCGCGCACAGATTCCCGCTGGCAGAACTCGTCATGCCAAGCAGACAACTGCGGCCTGCCTCTGCGCCACTCTTCATCTGAAAACCGGAAATCCAGATAGGACAGTGCGACACCGATGCTGATATGTCCGATGTCGAACGGACGCGCGCGCAGATTGGAAACGCGCGTTTCGAGCCAATCGAGCACCGCATTCATCTTGGTGCGGTAGGTGGCGATCATCACATCTGATCGAAGGGCTTGCGGGCGCAAGCGAACCTCAACCAGCCAAGGCAAGGCCACATCAATCAGACCGGTGCCCAAAGCCTCATCACGTTCGGCAATCAGATCTTGCGGGAAAAGGCGAGGCCCGACCTGTCCAGTCTGATCTGCCCATCGGCAAATGACATGGCTGTCAAACAAGATCTGACCATCCTCCAGTTCCAGCGTCGGGATCTTGGACAGGGGATTTGTGGCCAAGAAGCCTTGCAGCGGCACCATCGGATCGACACCTGTGCGAACCAGCGTGACCTGATCGATCAGACCTTTCTCATGCAAGGCAACCATCACCTTGCGGACATAAGGTGAGCGCGGTGACCAATGAAGCAGCGGCATGGAGTATCTCTTTTGAAAAGGGAGCGGCACGAACTGGAGAGCGGCCTTCGACGCGATCCAGCCCGTGCCTAAAGACAAGTTGAAGTGCTGCGGCTGGGAGACGCCGCAGCACGCTTGGCTTATTGCGGGAATTCGACCGAGAAAGTGGTCGGATCGTAGTCAGGAATGCCGGTCGACAGGATCAGATCGTTCGGCTTGTCCAGACGGGCATAGTCTTCGATCCATTTGTCGGCCTTGACCGAGGTCGTCTCGTCGCCCTTGGTGATGGCCACATCAACGCTCATCTCATACTGGTGCGGCACGGGTTTGCCGGCCAGAATGTCCAGACCGACCTTGACGGCAAGGCCACCCATGGCGGGCGGATAGTCGTAGTTGAACGCAGGCTCTTTGTTCTGCACGGCCAGCTTCACGCAGCCGTTCAGGTCGGCGCAGGTGATCGGCGGCAGGTCAGTCCAGCCGGCTTCCACCATGGCTTCGATCGCACCCGAGCCTTGCAGCCCGTGGTCATTCCAGACGCCGTTGATGTCGGTGCCATATTTCTGGATAAGGGCGGCCATCACCTGCTTGCCCTTGGCCGGGCTCCAGTCGGTGTATTGCATGTCCAGAACCTTGATGTCAGGATAGTTGGCAAAGACCTCATTGGCCGCCGCAATCCGGTTCACTGCAACCGAAACGCCAGCCATGCCCGGCAGCATGACGATGTTGCCCTTGCCGCCCAGCTTTTCCACCATCCACTGCGCCGACATATGGCCGTACACATAGTCCGAGGCGGTGATGAATGTAGTGAAGTTCTCGGAAGTGATGCGACGGTCAACCAGCACAACCGGAATACCGGCTTCGTAAGCCCGCGTTACGATGGCATCCAGCGCCTCGGCAGTCGCTGCCGATACGATCAGCAGATCGACCCCGCGCGAGATCAGATCCTGCACGTCAGAGACTTGCTTCGCCGGATCGTCATTGGCGTCGGTGATGATCATCTGCTTGATCTGGTCGGCGTTGTCATGCGCCGCTTGCTGGATCGACGCCAGCATGCCTACGCGCCAGCTGTTGGAGATCGACGCGTTCGAGAAGCCGATGACATAGGGGCCATCCTTCTTGTACTGGGTCGTGTCCATGATGGTCGACGGCGTTGTGCTCCACAACATCGTGCGGGGTGCGCCTGCGTAGCCGGTCTTTTCGGCATCCTGCGCGAACGCAGTCGTAACCGACGTCGCTGCCAGACCTGCAACTAGCGCAAAATTCAGAACCTTCTTAAGCATGTAGTGTCCTCCCTTGGACCGATTTTGCTGGCGCAACACCTTCTTGCGAGCAGCTTCTTTTGATCGTGAAAGTTTCCGTTGGTGTGCGGTGATCCGCGTGGGGTTTCCTCCCTTGGGGCAGCATGCGCTGCCCCATCCGGTCACGAGAGTCCCCTCTCTCGTAAGTCTTGCGGGCCGTTGCTTTTGGCCTCAGATGGTTTTGCGCACGTAGAAGGCGGCGGCGACGATGATGACGGCGCCTTTGATGATGATCTGGAACTCGATGGGCAAACCGATCATCAGGACGGCGTTGAACACCACGACCAGAATTGCGGCGCCAAACAGCCCCCCCACTATCGACCCGCGACCACCCGACAAAGCCACCCCGCCCATCACCGCCGCGACGATGGAGTCCAGCTCAAAGCCGCGACCGACCCAGTTGTCTACGATGCCGACGAAGCCCGAGTAGATCAGCCCTGCAAGCGCCGCGAGCCCACCCGAGATCACATAGCTGGCGATGGTGATGCGGTCGGCATGGATGCCCACCAGTCGCGCCATCACCGGATTGCCGCCGGTGAGGTAAACCCGACGCCCGTAGGTCGTCTTGTGCAGCAGGATCGAAAAGAATGCCGCCAGAACCACCAGGATCATCAGATTATAGGGCACACCGAAGAAGGTCTGCGAGCCCAACACGCGATAGATCGGTGGCACGTTCCCGGAAGGCGCGCCCTGCGTATAGGCAAAGCGCATGCCCTGCAGCAGCGTCATCGTCGCAAGCGTGGCCAGAAAGGGCGAGACATTGCGTTTCGTGATCAATAGCCCGTTGACCAACCCCGTCGCCAAACCGATCGAGATGGCGACGATGAACACTGGCAGGGCGTCCGTATCCTGACCGCTGAAACAGGTTGCTACCACCGCTGCCGTAGCCATGACCGATGCGACCGACAGATCCAGCCCCCGGACAAGGATCACAGGAACCTGCCCGATGACCACGATCCCCAAAGGCGCCGCCTGCAGCAGCATGTTCGAGATATTGTTTGCCGTCAGAAAGGCGGGCGACAGGATCGCCGTCACCACGATCAGCACGGCAAGCACCAAATGGATGCCGTAGTTGCGCACGATGTCCATGACCGGACTTTGCTGCGATTGGGATTGCGCGGATTGGGTCATCACACCTTCCTCTTGTTTTCGACGTAGACGGACACCGCGATGATCACGATCAGCCCCTGAACGATCAGTTGGTAATGGGTGGAAAGGCTCAGGAAATTCAGAAGGTTGTTCAGCAGAGAGACCAGATAAACGCCCATCAAAGTGCCGATCACCCCTCCTCTGCCACCGCTGAGCAGCGTGCCGCCAACGACCACAGGCGTGATCGAGGTCAGGGTGAAGTTCTGGCCCGTGTAGGGCTGTCCGGCCCCCAGTCGGGCGACCAGAAAGATGGACGCAACGGCCGCCATCATTCCGCAGAAGCCGTAGGCCACGAACAGGACCTTACGGCGCGGCAGGCCCATCAACTGGGCGCCGACAGCATCGTCGCCCGTCGCATAGATATAGCGACCCAGCGGCACCTTCCGCAGGAATACGGCCGTCACCACGAACACAACGATTGTGAACACCGCACCCAGAGGCAGGCCAAGAACCCTGCCATAGGCCAATTCATCAAAGCCTTTGGGCATCTTGCCGATCGGCGTTTGGGTGTAGAGCAGCGTGATGCCCTGAAGAATTGCCCCGGTTCCAAGTGTCACGATCAGGGGATGAACGCGAAGATAGATCGAAGCGCCGGCATTGATGATGCCGACCAGCCCGCCGAGGACAAGGATCGTCACGATGGCCACATACATCATGACCGGGTCGCCAGCCGTCAGACCCGACAAAAGCACCGAAGCGAGACTGACCATCGACCCGATGGAAAGGTCGATCCCGCCTGTAATGATCACCAATGTCTGACCCAAGCTGACAATCGCAAGCGGGGTCGATTGTTCAAGGATGTTCACGGCGTTGGAATAGGTTCCGAACTTGTCCGAGACGATTACGCCGAACAGGGTCAGGACAAAGATCAACCCGATCACCGTCAGCAGCCCCCCGCGGCGCTTGGTCAGGAACGTGAATATGGATGCGACAGACGTCATGCTGTTTCCCTCAAGAAGCGCGTTTCTGGGTGGCCAGCTGGATGATCCGCTGTTCGTCGATCTGGCCCGCACCAAGCTCGCCCGTGATGACGCCTTCGCGCATGACGAAAACCCGGTCGGCCAGACCGATCACCTCGGGCATTTCCGAGCTGATCATCAGAACGGCCAGCCCCTTGGCGGCCAGTTCGCGCATGATGCGATAGATTTCCGCCTTGGCACCTACGTCGACCCCGCGGGTCGGCTCATCCATTATGATGACCTTCTTTGAGGTGCGCGCCCAACGGGCTACCAGAACCTTTTGCTGGTTCCCACCCGACATGGTCAGTACCGCGCCCTGGGGCCCGCGGCAGGCAATGCGGTAATTCTCGATTTCAGACTTAGCGATGTCTTGCTCGGCACTGTGGTTCAACCAGCCCGACTTGCTAACACTGTTTAGATCCGAGGCACTGATATTGGTGGCCACGTCCATCAGCATGGCCAAACCCTGACCTTTGCGATCCTCGGTCAACAGACCGATGCCCTTTTCGATGGCAAGCGACGGCGTCATCTTGCGAAAGGTCTCGCCGCCGATAGCAATCTGACCAGACGACATAGGCAGGCCACCGAACAAGGCCATCGCCAGCTCCGTGCGCCCCGCGCCGACCATGCCACTGAGGGCGGTGATCTCTCCGGCCCGCAACTCGATATTGGCATTGTGGACCCGCCCCTTCACCGACACGTCGGTTGCGGAAAGAACGACAGGGCGCGTTTGCCCCACCGGAGCCTTGGGCGGGAAAAGTTCGCTCATGTCACGGCCAACCATCAGCGACACCAAGCTGTCATTGGTCATGGCCTCGACCTGCTCGGTCGCGACGAACTGACCATCTTTGAGGACAGTCACGCGGTCGCAAAGTTCGAAGATTTCTTCCAGACGGTGCGAGATGTAGATGATCGCCACGCCGTCATCGCGCAGGGCGCGCAGGCGGCCGAAAAGCAGCTCAACCTCATGGCCGGCGATCACCGCTGTCGGTTCATCCAGGATCAGCAGCTTGACCTTGTGGACCAGCGCTTTGGCAATTTCGACCATCTGCTGGTCGGCCACGCTCAGTTCGGCGACCAGCGCATCCGGATCAATCTTCACGCCGAGGCGGCCCAACAGATCTGCCGCATCCTGGCGGGTCCGTGAATGGTCAATTCCATTCATAAAGCCGCGACGTTCGTGGCCCAGAAAGATATTCTCGGCGACGGTCAAGTTCGGAAACAGAACGAATTCCTGATATATGACATGAATACCGGCCGCCTTGGCAGCAGCAGGCGAAGCCCAATGAACAATTTCGCCGTCGAATTCAATCGTGCCTTCGTCCGGTTGATGAACGCCCGCAATAATTCTGGTCAGCGTTGATTTGCCGGCCCCATTCTCGCCAACCAATGCATGAATCTCACCAGCTTTGACTTCGAGGTGAACATCCGACAGGGCTTTCACCCCAGGGAAGCTTTTTGAAACCTTGGATATTGTCAGCATTATTTCCTCCCCATATCTCCGACTGATCTGGTTCGATCTGCAGGTGATATTTATTCTGCGAAAATCTTCCGTTCCCGCTTGTGACAGCATGATGCGCCGACGGCTGTTGGGACAACTGCCCTTATGTGACACCATTGGAAAACATGGCTGTATCACCGTCTATTATAATGAATTTGCTCAATAATATTTCAAGTTTCGCGCAATATTCGCTGTCGAATGGTTCGGAAGCGCCGCGCCATGAGACAGTTTGACGCACCCGAAAATCCGAAAAACTGCCATTTTTCAAAGAAAGAGGCGACTGGGCAGATGGCTGGATGATTTAATCAAAAAGTTGCCCGAAACTGTCACTCCTGAGACGGACAATTGTCTCCTGCACGCCTCGCATGAAGCGATAGACTCGACGATTTTATTCCGGAATGCTGCTCCCAGATACGCAATTCGGAGGAGTTGTGCATCTCTTGAGATAGGCTCAAGTTTCATCGCTGACAGATCACCCGTCTACGGGTCAATAGGCCAGACATTGCTTTAGCGATGTGTTTTTTTCGGCCTCTATATTTGTCAAGTTTGAAGCAGTGTGCCGCTTCGCAAGTATATCGGAATGCCTATGTGTCGGAAATAACCCGATAGACGGCCACAACACGGAGAGGAAATAACATGGTAAAACTTGGCACTTTCGCGATGCCGCTGCATCCGCCGCACCGCGCGCTTCACGAAATCCTCAAGGAAAATCAGGACAAGATCATCAACGCCGACAAACTGGGCTTTGACTACGCTTATGTGGGCGAACACTATTCCTGCACGACCGAGCAGATCGCTTCGCCGCTGATCTTTTTCGCAAGCTTGATCAACCAGACCAAGAACATCAAGTTCGGCACCGGCGTCATGGGCCTGCCGCAGCACCACCCGGTGATCGTCGCCGCCGAAGTGGCCCAACTTGACCATATGTCCGGCGGCCGTTTCATTTGGGGGATCGGGCCTGGCGGTCTGGCATCCGACCTTGAAGTGTTCGAGCACAATGACCACGCCGAACGCAACGAGATGCTGGCCGAACACCTGCGGATCGTTCTGGACATCTGGAACTCGGACGCGCCCTACGACATCAAGGGCAAATATTGGAACGTCAAGATCGAGAAGTCGATCTACCCGGAACTGGGTATCGGTTCGATGAGCAAGCCCTTCCAGCTGCCGCACCCTCCGATCCACATCTCGACCATGTCGCCCGACAGCCCGACGGTGGCGCTGGCTGCCCGTAAGGGGTGGGTGCCAATCACCGCGAACTTCTGCCCGCATGAAACCGTCTATGGCCACTGGAAGCAGTATGTGAAGGGCTGCGCCGATGTCGGTCGTGCCCCCACGGGCGAAGATTGGTCGGTGGCGCGCAACTTCCTGATTGGGGAAAGCGATGCGCAGGCCGAAGACTGGATGATGGATCCCAAGGGCTCCAGCCACTACTACTACGACTATATGTGGAAGGTGCTTCTGGCCGCTGACTACACCACGGTTGGCAAGCCCGACCCGACCATCTCGAACGAAGACTGGGGCGTCGAGCGCTTCATGCGGTCGTCGATCATCTGGGGCTCGAAAAAGACCGTCCTGGAAAAGATCATGGATCTGCGCGAGAAATCCGGCCCGTTCGGCACCCTGTTGATGGCAATGACCGATGGCAGCGGCGAGAACTTTGAGCGCGAGCATCTGACGATGCAGCGCCTTGCCGAAATCCGCCCGCTGATCAAATGACACACGCACCGGCAGCCCTTCGCGGGCTGCCGGTGTCACCTTGAAGGACAAGGCGAATGCCGACTGTCGATATCTTTACCTTGGCGCAAGTGCGGCGCGTTGCGGTGATGTTGGGCATCGACCCGCAAGAATTTTCCGAAGGCGATCCCATCCCCAGGGGCTGGCATTTCGCCTTGTTGGCGGGCGAAACGCCGCGTCACAACCTACGCTCGGACGGTTTCCCCGGACTTGGCGTGCCAATGCCGCAGCTTGGCCTTCCGCGTCTTTTGCTGGGGCAACGCAATACCAGTTTTCATGCAGATCTACGGATCGGCACACCAGTGACGCGACAAAGCGCGTTGACCAGTGTGGTAGAGAAGGTGGGCCGCAACGGTCCCTTCGCTATCGTGAAAGTCGAGCATATCCTCGCTGCTGTCGAGGCCCATCCCGAAGTTACTGAAACCCAGACCTATTTTCTGGCTGGCCCAACGGCCGAACCATCTGCCAAATCTGCCCCAATGATCCTGCCAGCAGGCGGTTTCAGCCAAGTTGTGAGACCTGATGACCTGTTGCTGTTCCAGTATTCGGCACTTGGCTTCAACACACACCGGATCCATTTTGACCGCGATTACGCCACTCGTGTCGAGGGTCATCCTGACCTCGTGGTGAATGGCGGCCTTGCCACATTGCTGGCAACCGAGTTCCTGCGCAGGGATCTTGGGCTTCGGGTCAAGACCCTGACAGCCCGCCACCTTGCCCCGCTTTACGTCAACCGACCGCTGACCATCGTTGCGCCGGACCTTACCGCGCCCGAGGTCCGGCTTCACCTTCTGGATGAAGGCGGAAGCGTCGCGGCAGAATTGGGGATCACCCTGGATGAGCTATGAACCCCTGCACGGTATCCGTGTTCTTGACCTGACAGCCGTCGTCGTGGGCCCTGCCGCCACTTGGCGACTGGGCCAATATGGTGCCGAGATCATCAAGGTCGAAAACCCCGAAGGCGACCTGATGCGGGGTCTGGGTGGGCTTTCGCCTACCGGACAACATTCGGGCGCCTATCTGCACCTAAACCGCGGTAAGCGAAACATCTGCCTGAACCTCAAGGCGGCTGGGGCCGATGCGGTGATGCAAAGGTTGATTGAGTGGGCGGATGTCATCGTGGCCAATATGCGCCCGCAAGCGCTGGCACGGCTAGGGCTTGACGCAGAAACTATCCGCTCCAAACAACCTGAAAAGATCTACTGCCTACTTACAGGTTATGGTTCAGATGGTCCTTATGGCGGCTTTCCAACCTATGACTCAGTGGTTCAAGGCGCTGTAGGGCTGCCCGGCCTGGCTTTGGCCCGCGACGGCGCGCCAAAGTTCGTTCCCTTGTTGATCTGCGATCATGTTGTTGGCGAAATCGCCGCTGGTGCGATCATGGCCGCCCTTTTGAACCGAAGTCGAACAGGCGCTGGTGTATCGCTGGAAGTGCCGATGTTCGAGACGATGGCGGCGATGGTGCTGCAAGAGCATCTCGCCGCGCAAAGCTTTGATCCGCCGCGCGGGCCATATGGCGACCAGCGGCTTCTGAGCCCGTTCAACCAGCCGTTGGAAACAAAGGATGGCTTCATCGCCGTCACCATCAACACCGATCCCCAGGTCAGGGCGTTCTTGACGGCGACCGGACGCGCCGAGCTTGCCTTGGACCCGCGGTTTGCAAGCGTATCGGCGCGGGCAGTGCATGTAGCGGCATGGTTCGAGGTGCGCGGCACGCCGCTGCGGCAAAAGACCAGCGCCGAATGGCTAGAGTTGTTCCGCGCTGCCGACATTGCTGCGATGCCGATCCACTCGATCGAAACCCTGCGGCACGACCCACACCTGACAGCCGTAAACCTGATTACCCAAGAGGATCACCCGACCGAAGGCAAATCCGCTGTTCTGCGCAGTTCCGTTCTAGCGGATGGCCAGAGCCTGCCACAGCGCACGCCCACGGCACCCAAAGGGTGGGATACAGTCGCGATCCTGACCCAGCTTGGCTATTCCAGCGCCGAGGTTCAGTCGCTTTTCGATCAAGGCGCCGCACAGTCTGCCTAAAGCAGCCATAATGCCAAAACAAAAGGGCCACGCAAATCGCGCGGCCCTTTGTCATTGCTTGGGTCTCAGGCCAAAGCCACGCTGGTTGCCCGTCCTCGCTCGGACCACAGAAGATATGCGGACCCTGCGAAGACCATCACAATCCCCGGCCAGTAGGTCATGTCCGGCGCGAAGGACAACACCACCCACGACACAAGAATATTCGAGAACAGCTTCAGATCATCAAAGGGCTGGACATAGGCCGCATCCGCCGAAGCATAGGCAAGTGTCAGGAAATGCTGGGCAAAATACATGATCGCACCGCCCAACAGCAGCAGCCACAGGATATTTCCCGAAGGCAGTTCAAACCCTGCCTGAAGCGAGAAAAGCAGGTTTACCGGCGTCAACAGCACCAACAGCCACATGGTGATCGAGGTCTGCGGTTCATCCTTGGTCAGCCGCTTGGTGATCAGTGATGCCCCGCCCCAAGTCACGGCGGCGGCAATCGGCAACAGCGTTGCCAAGGTGAAGCCGCTTTCCCACGGGCGCAGCAGGATCATCGCGCCAGCAAAACCGATCACCGCAGCGATCCAGCGGTTAAGCCCGACATTCTCGCCCAGAAGAAGGGCCGCGCCGAACATCACAAAGAAGGGCGAGGTCATCACCAGCGCGATCACATGCCATGGCGCCATGCCGCTTGCAAAGGCTTGCGTAAAGGCCTGAACCCCCAGCACCGACAGCAGGATACGCACCAGATGCAGAACCGGATGGCGGGTCTTCATCGAGGCCAGACCATTGCGCCAGATAAACGGGGCCGAGAAGACCGTCGCGATGGCATATTGCCAAAACGCGTCCGACTGCGCTTTGAACCCCATCTTGTAGGTGACGGTCCAAGTGACGGCATTGGCCAGCGCAAAGCAGATGCCTGCCAGCACCATGAAAGCCGCGCCCTTCAGATTTGCGTTCATTGTTGTCTCCCTATTTCCCGCTGGCGTTGATTGCCCGTGCTGCTTCGATATCGCCCTGCATTGCCGCAATCAGCGCGTCCACAGACTCGAAGCGCAGTTCCGGCCGGATGAAGGCAAGCAGCTTCACTTCGATCTCGCGTCCGTAGATATCCCCTTGAAAATCCAGGATATGCGTTTCGATCCTTTGATCTACCCCGTCAAATGTCGGTCGCGTACCGTAAGATGTGACCGAGGACCACACTTTTTCAGTTCCGGCGATCCGGGTCTGCGAGGCATAGACACCATAAGCCAAGGAAGCTCGGGCGTTCAGGTTGGCTGTGGGAAAACCAAGAACCCGTCCGCGCTTGTCGCCATGCGCCACCCTGCCCCGCAGATCCATCGGTAATTCAGTCATTCTCCCCCCCTTTGGCCACGTTGACGCCCCCCATCCACGACCAGATCGGTTCCGGTCACGAACCTTGACGCATCAGAGCACAGATAAAGTGCAGCCTGTGCAATGTCCTCACCGCGACCGAGCCGCCCCAACGGAACGCCAGTCGATTGTCCGGCTTCTTCATAAAGCCGCTTGACGCCCTCGGTGCCACCGATTGGCCCCGGAGCGATGGTGTTACACAGGATGCCATCCGGCCCCCATTCGACCGCGAGGCTCCGGATCAGCGACATGACGCCAGCCTTGGCCGCGGCTGCATGGGCGCAGCCCGGCCACCCTTCAAGTGCGCGCATCGTGGTGATCGCGATGAAGCGCCCACCATAAGATGATGCCTTGAGATAGGGGTAAGCGGCCTTGGCGCAATGGAATGTGCCATGCAGGTCGATATCGATCACCGTCCGCCATGCGTTAAAGGACATATCGGCAAAGGGAACGACAAAGTTGCCCGCCGCATTGGCCACCAAGATGTCAAGCCCCCCGAAGGTGTCTACCGCATTTGCCACCGCCGCCTGAACCGCCTCGGGTTCCCGAACATCGGCAACAACGCCCATAGCCCGCCCGCCAATAGCGTTGATGACGTTGGCGGCTTCGGCAACACGATCCGCCTTGCGGCTGGCCACCACGACCTGCGCCCCGGCCCCGGCCAAAGCCTGTGCAATGGCAAAGCCGATACCGCTTCCGCCGCCGGTGACAAGCGCGGTGCGGCCTTTGAGGCAATCAGGGGCGAACGGAGAGTTCGTCATGTCGGGGCATAAACCTTGTGAAGGAATCAGAAAGCCGTTGGGGCAGTGGTATGCATCGTCGGGTAGGAAACGCAGAATGACCTTGGGCGGCGCAGATCACGGATTTGCCGTGTCAACGATGTCTTTCATGGCAGCTCCTCAATCCCCTGCAGATGCTGCCGATAGCCACTTCGCGCCGCAACTGTCCATTTTGCGACACGCTACCATGCTCAAACTGGCGCGATTGAAGCATGCCTTACAGGGAACAATGCCTCTGAAGCGACGACGCAACCGAAGGTCGCAAAAGGTCTTGCCCTTCATCCTGCGGCAACACTTGACCAACGGCCATCGACATCAGGGCGGCAAATTACACCCGATCTCTGGCGGCAAAGCGTGAGATGCCCTGCCTTTTCGCTTGGATGAGGCAAGTGGCTTTAAGCCCGAGGGTCGCGCTTCGGGCCTGCCAATCAGGCGTCGCCGCGCGCCTTCTGGATGTGGATCTTGCGATACAAGGTCGCCCGAGACACGCCAAGATAGCGCGCGGTGAGCGACACGTTCCCGCCGTTGTAACGCAACGCCGCCTCGATTTTCGACGCCTCTGACTGAGAGCGGGCGGTCAGGTCCTTGCGGGCGATCTTGGCCACAATATGTTCTGGCAAATGTTCCAGACCGATCACCCTGCCATCGGCAAGTGCTACAGCATGGCGCAAGGTATTACGCAGTTCCCGCACGTTTCCGGGCCAGTGGTAATGGGTCAGCAAAAGCCGCGCATCATCGTCCATCTCGACATGCTGTTTGCCAAGGCCGTCCCGCTCGATCCTGAACAGGTCTTTCACGGTAGACTCAAGGTCGGGCACTGCTCTAAGTGGACCAAGTGCCACCTGCCCGCCATTCAGGCGGTGCATAAGGTCAAGTCGCATCCGGTTGTCAGCCACCAGTTGGTCAAGTTCCGGCCGCGAAATCACGATGACGCCAAGGCCGTTCACACCAAACTGCCTCTCACGTTCGAGGACGGCCAAAAGGGTGGTCTGGCCGAGTTCATCCATTTCGTCGATGCGGTCGATCAGCAGGCATGACCTGCGCACCCCGTGCTGGCGCTGCAGCAAGGCCCCCAAGTTGGCGGAGCTTTCCGGTGCGGCACAATCGATAAAGATGATATCGCCATCCGCGCCATAGAAGCTGCGAGCAACCGTCTTTGCAAAGGCAGTCTTGCCCGCGCCCGTTTCCCCTGTGATCACCAGAGGCAAGCCAACCGACAATAACCGCCGCGCCCGATCAAGCCCTTGCGACAAGATAGGGTTAATGCGCATCTCTTCTTCTGCAAGATCAATAGGGCGCGGAACGGCTACCGCAGTTCGCGTCAAGACCGAATTGGTCGACGTTCGGCGCGGTGCGTCCGGCACACTCAACACCGCCTGCAACGTGCGTCCTTGATACGTCAGGCTTACAGGCGCATCGGGGCGGATATCGCACAAAGCACGGTCCATCTCGAACAGATCCTCGGCAGACTGACCGACCAGATCGCCGACCGATTTGCCGAGCAGTCGTGTCGCGAAAGACGAGCCATCCATGATGCGGCCATTGTCATCGAGTGCAAGCCGCCCCTCTTCGGCAATGTCGGCAACCTGGCCATTTTCGAGAAACCGCAGCATCATGTTGCGACGGTTCAGACGTCCAAAATAGCCGTTCTCGATCCTTCGGGCCGAGCGTTCGACGATTTTCTGCACCATAAGGTTTACGCGGGTATCTCCATGGCGTGCCGTCGTGACGTTGATTACGCTTTCAATCGCGCCGTCGCGACCGAGCACTGGAGCCGTCAGGCAGGTCAGGCGCATGATGGCAGCGCCGTAGTGCTGTGTGCCCGCGATAATCACAGGCTTTCCCACGCGCAGACAGGTGCCGACCCCGTTGGTACCCTGCTGGTCCTCAGACCAAACCGACCCCGGAATCACCCCTGATCCAGCCAATTCATCAAGATACTGATAGTCGCAGCGGAACAGCACCATCGCCCCTTCGGTCGTGGCCAATGACACCAAGTATTCACTGTCAACCAACTGCCGGAACAGGCGCTCAACTTCGGGTTCGGCGATCCGCATGAACTCTTCGCGCTCTTCCATCCGGGTGCGGATTTCCGAATGGCTCAAGACAGATGCGCGCGGCACGGCGTCGGGCAAAAGATTGTAATCCGTCAGGCAACGCTTCCAGGATTGCTCGACCATGTCGGGCAAACGAGCCTCATCAGAGCCGCGCGACCGTAGTATGCTTTGGATCTCATTCGTGACCGTGTCGTTGTATCCGCGCGGTCCCAGTGTTTCCGTCTCCCACATCATGCCCCTCCCAAGACAGTTTGTGTGCAAGCCTTACCTGCGGCAAAACTTACAGATGCTCCCTTCCCGCAGGCCTTCTGGCCCGTCTGATTTTCCGGACCGGTTGTTCTTGTTTTGCCTTGCTGAACGCAGTTGAGCCCAAGAATGAGACTGCCGCAACTTGACAAGTTTGCATGAAAAGCCGGTCACCACGCACTTTTCTCTCTATGCCTTTCCGGATCAACTCCCCGATCCAGCATGCAGAGTAATGGTGATTGCTAAATGCAGCTATGTTTAAGCTGCGACTGCCAACTGTCTCACCTTGTCTCAGATGTGACAGTGCTTTGGCGGCAGATACAAACCCCGATTGGGGCGTTGGATTTTCTGGCTCCGGAGTTTTCCGGCGTCAGGGTTTTGGCTATTGAGCGACGGATGAGCGTTTTCCG
>Ga0155345_102_pt1 | contig 48626 bp, 48 predicted proteins | sample RifCSPhighO2_02_FD_106313 | JGI IMG/M metagenome (GOLD analysis project Ga0155345, IMG submission 106313) | Rhodobacterales bacterium RIFCSPHIGHO2_02_FULL_62_130
CTTTGATCCGCGCAGTGCGGACGGCGGGGTCCCTCCTATGGACTATCGCTACCCTTGGCGCCAAGAAAATCCTTGCCTGTCCAGGTAACATCTAACCAGTTATGCACGCCGACGAAATCCTCGACCGTGCCGCCCCATTTCTTCACCGAGGAGAGGGCGTGGTGATAGGGATGTGCCATCGCCACCTCCTCAGAAATCATGGGTGAAGAGTTCGGACGAGGTGAAACGCTCGTTGAACTCGAGATGGATGCAGCGGGCCGCGGCGTCGAAGCAGAACTCGCCCCAGGCGCCGTCGTTGTTCTCCCAGCCGCCATGGGTATCGGAGAGGAAGTCGTAGGCCAGCTGTTCGACGAAATCCTCCAGCGACAGGCTGCGCATTTCGACCTCGGGGTCGTCCCAGGTGAGCGCGGCGTATTCGATCTCGGTCGCGGGGAACTCGACCACAGTTTCGCCGGACCAAGCGCCGATGCCTCCGATCTGGCCGCTGTCCCCGGCACCGTCAAAGGTCACGGTGACATGGGTGATGCCGGCGGCCATGAGGCCATCGAAGAGGCGGTCCTTGTTGCTGGGGCGCAGCGCTTCGATCCGGGCAGCTCGATCGGCATGAGCGGCGAAGATCTGCGCCATGTCGACGGTCGAGGGTGCGATCGGGGGCGCGAGGGTGGGTTCAGTCAAGTTCATCGGGGTTCTCCGGTAGCGGGAAGGGATCGGAGCCGGCCCGGGCGATCTCTCTCCCCCGGGACAAGCTCCAAATCCCCCCTGCCCTTCTCTGCCTCTCGGGCGTCACGCCGCGACCTGCAGCGCCCGGGCGGCGAAGGCGCGCCAGAGCGGGTCGACGAGACGCCCGTCCAGAAGATCGGCACGGTGGCGCAGCCGCTGAGCCAGATCGGTCTCGCGCCAATCGGCGGCACGAACCGCCTGCGCGCGCAGCTGGCTCGCCTCGGTCACCACGCCCCGCGCCTCGGCCGCGCTCATCACCGGGTGGCACCAGGCGACGGCGTGGTCGCTGGCGGCCCCGGCCAACACGACGCGGTCGTCGCGATCGAGGATCGCCAGAAGCTGGGGCGCGGCATCCATGACCATCCCCTCGGCATGGTCGATGGCGCCCTGCATGGCCTCGACCAGCGTTGCGAAACGGGCGAGGACCAGCGGGGCGGCACGGCCCGACATAAGGTCGGCCGGTGCGCGGCGCGACAGGGTCAGGGCGAAGGGATGATTGGGATCGGTGTCGCCCAAAGGAAAACGCGGCGGGACGCCCCGCGCGTAGGCAGTCGGGTGGATGGGCAAGGGCAGGTCGAACATGGGAGTATCTCCGACGGCGCGGGAAGCCTCTCTCCCCGCCTCATCCGCCAAAGATCAAACCGCCGCCCTCTTCCTCGAAGGGGCGGCGGTGCCAAGTCGGAAAGACGCGTCAGAGCTTGCCGAGGGTCCGCAGGCTCAGCTCGGTCCCGGCCCCGACGATGATGTGGTCGTGCAGCGTCAAGCCGAGATACCTGCACCCTTTCTGGACCTCCTTGGTCATGCTGAGATCGGCCTCCGAGGGCGTCGGATCGCCTGACGGGTGGTTGTGGATCAGGATCAAGGCGCTGGCGTTCAGCATCAGCGCCCGCTTGATCACCTCGCGCGGATAGACCGGGACATGGTCGACCGTGCCGGTCGAGAGAAGCTCATCGGAGATGATGCGGTTCTTGCGGTCGAGATAGAGGACGTGGAATCGCTCGATCGGGCCGCGGACGGTCAGCGCGCAGTAGTCCAGAAGCGCCTGCCAGCTGCTGATGACCGGGTTCTGGCTGAGGTAGCGGCCGAGGATGTCACGGGCCTCGAGGATGATGGTTTCTTCTTGGGGAGTCATGGGGATCTCGCAGAACTGCGCGCGTCGAGGCCCCCGGCCACTTCTGGGCAGGTCCATTCGGGCGCTTGTCGAAAGGGAAAGTGCGACCGCCGCGCATGCAGGCGGTCGCAGTGGCGGGCCGGTGTCAGCCGACCCGGTCGAGGAGCTTCTTGGCGCGCCCCTCCATGTCGAGGCGGGCGTCCTGCTGGGTCTTGTCGCGCGCAAGCCGCGTGATGCCCTGCACGAAATCGAAGATGCTTTCGGGCGGGCGGCCCTCTTCCATCAGCACCTTCTCGATGATCCTGCCCGACTCCGCCTTCGAGAAACCGCGCTTGCGCAGGAAGTCATCCCGGTCCTCGTCCGTCCGCGCCACGATCTGCTGCCGCGCCGCTTTGATGCCGTTCACGAAGCCCTGCGGCGAGGAATTGGCAAACCGCGTGAGAGCGGGTGCCGCCTCATGGGCAAAGCGCGAGGCAGCGTATTTCGAGTGGCGGATCTTGATTTCCTGGAAATCCTCGACACCCCAGAGATTCCTATTTTGACACACGGCCCGCAGGTAGAAGCTCGCCATGCCAAGGGTCTTGGCCCCTACCTCGGAGTTCCAGCAATAAAAGCCCCGGAAATAGAGGTCGGGAGAGCCGTCCGCCAACTTGCCCGCCTCGATCGGGTTGCGGTCATCGACCAGGAACAGGAAGACGTCCCGGTCCGAGGCATAGAGCGTGGTCGTGTCGCGGCTGATTTCGACATCGGGGTTGTAGACCCCGGTAGACCAGTCGAGCACACCCGGTACCTTCCAACGCGTGTCGCCCGTGCCATTGCCCGCGATGCGCTGCACCGCCTCGACCAGCTCGTGGTCATGGATGCGGCCATAGTCGGGGCCGGTCACCGCGCGAAGTTCGGTACGGCCGTCTTCCGTCTCGAAGGTCTTCACCTGCTCGGCGCGGTGGTTGGTCAGGCCGTACTGTAGGTTGATCCCCGCCAGCGGCGCGGGCAGCTGCCGCAGGTAGGAGGCCGGAGCGCCGACGATGCTGGCAAGCTGGCCGAAAGCCCAATGCGTGGGCGCGACCGGCTCCTGCGCTTTCGGCAGCATCACGTGCAACCGCTCGGGGTTGTCCCGCGCGGCCTCGATGCGGATATCCGCCGTCTGCACCACCCGGCTGCGGCTGCGCTCAGAGCGACCCTTCACCGATGCCCAGAGATCGTCGAGCGACAGATACCGCTCATCATCGGGCCGGTTGAACCATTCGGACGACACCCGCCCGTTCCGCTCGCCCCGGCTTACATCCACTTTCCAGCCACCCGCCCGCGTCGGTGCGACCGGGTCCAGAACTTCCACAACGCCCATCGGCTATCTCCTGCGACGGGCACCGGGAGCCATTCTCCCAGCCCTCAACCCGTCACTGGGAAACCGGCCTGTCTCTAGCTCTTAAGCCGCAATGGACGGATCGGAGGGCTTCATCCGGCGAAATCGCTAGGGCGCAAGCACTAAACGTCAACTTGGACTGCGTTACGGTTTGCGATTGCCATCTGAAGTTCCGTATAGAGATCAGCCTCGACATCTCCGGTATCCAGTTCGATGACGAGAGCAAAGCGCGCCGTCTTCTGACCGACGTTCTGGGTCGATTTCGACTTCCACCACCCTGCCACTGGATGGACAGCAAGCATGTTTCTCTGCGCGAGGTCCGAGGCAGCGCACCGCAACTCGTCGATGTGCAAACTCCCTACATCGCGTCGATTCCGCCCATAGGCCCATCCATCATTGTCCCCTACTACTTCCGCATCGGGGTCATCCGCCAGCCTGTTAATCCGAGCCTTGAACTGCTCCTGGTTCTCATTGGCTCGGTTAAGCTTGAAACGAAGATTGTGCGATGCGTAGCGGAACTTTGATCCGCGTGCCGCTTCCGAGGGATTTGGCTCGATGAACGTGCTCAGTGTAACTCGCAGCGTTACTTCAGCGGCGCCGAGCGCCCTGAGGGCATTGCGAGGCCAAGGAAGCTCGAAAAACTTCATTTGATTGTGGACAGGGTCAGCCCCGGCCGTGGTGCTAGGCCGATATGGGATGATCGTGTCTTGGACTATCAGAGACAACGCATTTGCTGCGCTGCGCCGAGCACGCGCTTGATCTGGGACGCCGTAACCGTACCTTCGAAACAGCTTCGCGAAGTCGCCTTTTGAGGGATTTGCTGGTAGATGCGCCTTCATTTGCTGGGTCCATCGAGCCGAAGCGACGAAAATCGCACGTATCGTCTCTGGCCATAGGGCGGGGTAATCCTCCCAGAGCTCCGTGACGGCCTTTGCGGCCAGAGCTGATGCCGCGCTGGTGTCTGCAGTCGTCGTTAGTGACCGCATTGGATACTGATGATCGGTCGTGAGCAGCGAGAGCGCGGGGTGCTTCATCGGGGGCGGAAGGCGATCCTGTACCCAATTGCCTCCTTCCATCACAACGTCGGGCTTTATTGGCCAGTGCCTCCACCAGCTTGCTGTACGCGACGAAGGCGAAAGGTCGCCGATGGGGGCAACGGGCTGGCCGGGCAAGCCAGCAGGCAACCTGACCTTGTCTGTGCAGGCTCCTACGCAAATTGGATTCCATGCTTGCGCAGGCGACTCAATCTCGTGATCGGGATCGTCGCAAATTGAAAGGTAGTCAGCGCCGCGAAAGCGGTTCTGGTCGGTGTTTCCCGCCGAAATTACGAACAGTCTCTGACGTTTCTGATTGCCAGAGACGCCCGCCGTGAGTTGGTCGATCTCGCTCGACCATGAAGTCGGTGCGCCGTCATGAGGCGTATCCTCGTCTGTCGTGCTGGCCATCGAGAAGGTTCTGCCCCGCGCCGCATTCCCTTCGACCGCGTTAATTGCCTTAAGAACGACGGCACCAAGCAGGTGGTGAGGATTCTGACCAACATCAGGGATGATCTTTACGGACTCGAGCCGGTGCCGTACCTGCACCGGCATGTTGCTTTGGATGACCGGGAGCAGATCCCCATAGAGCGAAATGCCTGCAAGCTGGGTGCCATGCCCCCTCGTGTCGTCCAAACCCCATCCCAACTGCGCCGCGTGTCGATCAGCTGGATCCAGAAAAGGACGAATAAGGGGATGGTTCAGTCCCACGCCACTGTCGAGGAGCGTAATGTATCTTGGGTCCGCTTCCGCGGGCGGCTGTAAGAGGCCTTCCATGGCTCTTGCCCACTCAGCCTGTTCTTCTGGCGGCAACCCTTCGAAATAGTCAGAGAGGACAGTGGGGGCGGCAAGGGCTTTGACCGTCCCGAAGTTTCGGACAGCTTCGGCGATTTGGGCATGCGTTCCGTGACCAACGACGACAATGTCTTCCGGAAACTCTAAGCGCCCGCCTTCCGCTTGTGCTTCACCGCCTTCAAAGCGGATCCCAAGACCGCGTGCGTGTACAATGAAATGGTCAGCTCCGGGCCGGTCCAGCCAGATTTCCCAGGGATGTGTTGCTCCGTCGTCTGCGGGGAATTTTCCTGATGGGCTCCGCCAAAGCGCGCGCAGTCCTGCCTCGACGATGGCCCTTATGCTCTGCACAAGATCGGCATTCTTGGGCCGCCCTTTTTGCGTGTCCTCATCCTGAAAGGCTTCGACCTTGTTCCGCAACTTGGCCATCCCGTCAGGCGATGCAAAAACAGTAGCGCGGGCGGGAGCCGCACCGTTCTCGACGGCAGCGTCGACTCTGAGCAGATGCAGGCCGCTAGCATCGAGGCTCTTGGTCACGAACGGTTCGTTTGGTCGCGCCTCAATCTCGAGGTATACACCCGGCCGTCCCTGCGCCGCCGGGTCACCAATTCCATCAATCGCTCGCAGGAGCGCCTGTGCATGTGCTCGCCGGTTCGGGACGTCACTTGGTCGCTTTGTCTGACCGCCGCCCTTGGCTTGAAACGCGACTGCCTGTCCGGGCCTGTTTAGGATCAGATGGGGGCGATTGCGTTCCATTCAGCGATGTTCCAAGTCCATGCAACGAACGCCGACGCTCCATTGATGCGACAAGCGTATCCGTCAAAATCCTATCCGATGAGGACAAGACAGCGCGTCGCCCGGCATCTTCCCCCGCAGCAACAACATCTGCGGTTGAAAGACCTTCCGCAACCCTCGACACAACATCCCAGTCCACATCTGTGACGCTGAAACCGATCAAGCGCCGCCGCAACGCCTTTTGAACTGCCTCTTTGGAAGGTAGCTCGTACGGCAGCACGAGATCGAAGCGCCGAAGAACTGCCCTATCCAAAATCTCGGGGATGTTCGTGGTGGCGACAACGATGGACGGGCCGGTATCTTCATCTAGGAACTGGAGGAACGAGTTCAGAATTCGCCGAGCTTCTCCAACGTCATTTTCATTTCCGCGAGACGCCGCGAGCGCGTCGATTTCGTCGAACAGGTAAACGCCACGAGTTGTGCGGATCGCATCGAAGATCAGGCGCAACTTCTGCGCGGTCTCTCCCATGAACTTCGTGATCAGCCCATGAAGCAGAACTGTGAATAAGGGGAACTTGAGTTCGCCTGCCAAGGCTTCAGCGCTCAGGGTTTTTCCTGTGCCTGGAGGGCCAGAAAAGAGAAGTCGTCGACGAGGCTGCAGCCCCTTCTCTTCAAGAAGATCGCGTTTCCGGGTTTCTACAACGATTTGACTCAGCTCGTCGGAGAGGTGATCCGGCAAAATCAGGTCGTTGAGCATTGTTGTCGGATACCGTGCGCCCAAGATACCCGCGAGATCGCCCCGCGGAGCTGCCAGCGGTGTCAACTTCGCAGTCGCAGCGGTCTTCGGTGTCTTTGATGCCTCAGCCCACTGTCGCAGCTGCTCGGCCAGTCGGGTATGGCCGCGCTGTTCTTCCGCGGCGGCAAGCTGCATCGCGAGATCGAAGAAGCGTTCTTCGTCCCCCTCTGCGTGGCTCTTTACGAGCCCAATAAGTTGCTGTGCCGACGCCATGTTCGTACTCTTGCGCATCTTTCGCTTCTGCGGAGGACACCGTCTCCACTGAGAAGAATCCTGCAACTTTGCGGACCAAAAGACCAGTCAATATGGCCCTCCTTTCAAGTAAATGCTCCTTCGTTGCCAGAGGGACTCAATGTTCTTGGCACTCAGCTCTGTCACAGCGAGTGACCGATCGTTCACGCGTTGAAAGCTTCATGTATACCAGAACCCGGCGGGTTTCCCCGCCGGGCCCGAGGGGGAGACCCCGTTCTTTTCAGAAAGGGATCTCGTCGTCGCGGTCGACTAGCTCGGGGTTTTCATTCTCGGCCGATTTCGGGCGGCTCAGGAAGTCGACCTTCTCGGCGATGATCTCGCAGCCATAGCGGTCGGTGCCGGTGGCGTCGGTCCACTTCGTGTAGTGGATGCGGCCGTGGACGAGGACCTTCATGCCCTTTTCGCAGTGCTCTGCGACCGTCTTGCCGAGACCGTTGAAGCAGGTGATGCGATGCCATTCGGTGTCCATGACCCGGTAGCCGTTCTCGTCGCGCATCACGCGACCTTCCGAGAGGCGCGGCCGCGAGGTGGCCAGTGTGAAGTTGGTGATCTTCGTGCCGCTTTGGGTCGAGCGCACTTCCGGCTTTTGACCGATGTTGCCGGCGAGGATGACGATGTTTTGCATGCTAAGCTCCTGTGTTTCCTGTCCCTGGGACCGTCCCTTCGACAAGACCCGGAAAAAGCCTGTCGGCTGAGGCGTGCACGGGAGACGGAACGGCGACCGGAAACCTCCAGAGGGCCGGGGTGGAGCGGGCAGGTGACGCGTTTCTTCAGAAACGCTAGCCAACACGGCCCGGACTGACGCGGGGTTGCGCGCCAGAGGCCGAACAGGCTTAGGGGATTGTCAGTCGAAGGGATGGCACCGGGGATAGGAGCGGCCTGGGGCTCTCGCAGAACTCGGCCTTCCTCACCAAGGCAACCGGGTTGAAGCAGTTGTGAAACCGCCGACCCGGCAGCTCAAGCCAACCTCATCCCCCTGCCCTATCGCGGCGTCCTCCGTGGGAGTTGCGATGTTGCAGCCTGACGGCTATCCCGGACGCATCATTCAGGACACGAGGGCCCAATGGCTGATTTCAATCTCGAGGCGATGTCGCTCAAGGCACTGCGGCAATTGCAGAAGGACCTCGCCAAGGCGATTTCCACCTATGAGGACCGTCATAAGGCCGAAGCCCGCACCAAGCTGGAAGCCATCGCCAAGGAGATGGGCTACTCCCTCGCCGAACTGATCGGTATTGAGGTGAAAGCCACCCGTGCGCCGGCCCTCGCGAAGTATAGGCACCCTGAGAACGCGGCCCTCACCTGGTCGGGCCGGGGCCGGAAACCGCAGTGGTTCGCAGACCACATCAACGCCGGCAAGGACCCGAGCGCTCTGGCGGTCTGACGGAGTTGGGTGACCCCGCCCGGGCGAAGCATGGCCCAAGTTAAGGAAACCGGTTTTTGCTGACATGACTGTTCGATCATGTTAGAAAAACGACGATTTCTTAACACGACGCGGAGCACATGTTAAAGCCGACCTATGCCATTCCCGCCTTGCCACCCCCGGCCGAGATCGAAACCGTTCCGGTCCTGAAGGCGCTCGCTCGCGCCAGCCGCGCGCTTGCGGATCTGAAGGGTCAGGCCAAGACCATTCCGAACCAAGGCATCCTGATCGACACGCTGGCTCTTCAGGAAGCCAAAGCTTCGTCGGAAGTCGAAAACATCGTCACAACGCAGGATGAACTGTTTCAGGCGGATGTTTTCCCTGACGATCCGCAGTCCCCGGCGGCCAAAGAAGTAGCGCTGTATCGCGACGCTCTGCGGCTCGGATACGCACGCTTGGGCGAAACCGGCGGCCTGATCCCAAATTCGGCGCTCATCGACATGTTCCGCTTGCTGAAGGGCCGCAGCGATGGATTTCGAGTGACACCGGGTACTGCCCTCAAGAACGAGCAAACAGGGGAGATCGTCTTCGTCCCCCCCCAGGATGCGCACGAAATTGTCCGCCACATGACGGCGCTCGAACGGTTCATCAACGACGATGAACTCAGCGATCTCGATCCGCTCATCAAGATGGCTTTGATCCATCATCAGTTCGAAAGCATCCACCCGTTTCCGGATGGCAACGGACGTATCGGGCGCATCCTCAACGTACTTTATCTGACCAGAACGGGGTTGCTCGACATCCCGGTGCTCTACCTGTCGCGGTTCATCACCCGTAACAAAGCGGACTACTACAGGCACCTTCAGGCGGTGCGCGACACGGGCGATTGGGAACCCTGGGTCATCTACATGCTGGAGGCCGTTGCAGAGACTTCTGCCACAACAGTCGAGATCGTCACCGGCATCCGACAGCAAATGGCGGACGTGAAGCATCGGCTACGTGAAGACTTGCCGAAGATTTACAGCCAGGAACTTCTGAACAACTTGTTTCGCCACCCCTATACCCGGATCGAATATCTGCAGAACGATCTGAATGTCAGTCGGCAGACGGCCGCGAAGTATCTCGACACCTTGGCCGAGCACGGCTTTGTCGAAAAGCACCGCTCTGGAAAGCACAACTACTTCATCAACGTCGCCCTGGTGAAACTCTTCCTCGACGTGTCGGGCGGACCGTAAGCCCGACACCGGGCATTCGGCTCCTTAGGCGGACGTGCCGACCTCCGCGTCGGCTCAGATTTCCGGGCCAAAGAGAGGTATGAAAGCCGAACGGCCCGGATCGGGGCCCCTGCCCCGATGCCGAGCCCTCGGCAAAAGCGTGGGCATTATGCCCACGGGTCGACCTCCGCGACCACCTGAACCTCGTCGCCGTCGATTTCATCGGCGGGGACAGCGCCGAAGGTTCCATCCCCTGCCTGAAAGACGACGATCGAGACCATGAGCGTGGCGGCGAGAGAGGCTGCGAAGGCGTGAGCATCTTTGCGGGACATCTGTTTGGCTCCTGTCTGGGAGGCGGGGGACCATCCCCCGCGCGACAGGACCCCGCAGGCCCGAAGACTGGCTGACATCACCGGGTGCGTTCGGCCCCCATCTTCAAACGGGGCCGAATCCGCCCGGCGGCACGGGCTTGCCCGTAGTCCGACCCCTCGCGGGTTGATCTCAAAGACAGGATTCGGGGCAAGGAAGGGAATGGCGAGCGGGGGATGGTGCCCCAACGTCAGGAGCCGATTGTCCCGTTAATGCTTGGAACGCCGCCCGCCTCCCGGGCAGGCTCTTGCTTCAAGACCTCCGTCTTTGGGGGATGGATGCTCTGGCGCTCCGCGATTTCGCGGGACGAGGGCGTGGTCGGTGAGAGGCCCGCCCGTGGGTGGGCCCCTCACGCATTGTCAAGGCTCAGGCGGCCAAGTCCGCGCCCCATGCCCTCTCGCCGTCCTCGGCACCGACGATATCGAGCCTCGCGTTGCGATAGCCTTCCCGTGCAATCCAGAGCTCGGCCGCGGTGATGGATTCCGCGAGATGCAGCAGCTCAGTGTTGCCACTGAAGTCCAGAAGCACGCGCACCTGTCCGGACTTGGGTTCCTCGGCCACATCGAAGATCAACCGGCTGTCCGCCGAATGGCTGCGCATGATGGTGACGAGAATGACCCCATCCGAGGAGAAGTTGCCCTCATGCAGCGTGAAGGAGGCCGGTGCCGTCCAGGTCGGATAGACCCGGGGTGGCTCCTTCTTCACAAGACGGCCGATTCCGTTTGAGCGCTCCCAGGCCGCGAGCTTCTTCGTGAACCGTGCCGGCGGCTTGGGACTGCCGTCGGTGTAGCGAATGAGCGCCCCGAGGGGAGCTGTGTCGATGATGGTTGTTGCAGACATGATTCCTCATCTCGAATGCGAGTATCCGCACTCATCATATTGATATTGCTGTATTTTGCGAGATTGGGGCGGGTTTCCCCGCCCCCCGGATAGCTCAGATCACTCCGCTGCCATCATCGACGCATCGCTGTCCGGCAGATCAGCCGTCAGGAAGGCCGGGAGATCGACCTGTTCGGGATGACCAGCGTCCTCCCCCTGCCCTTCTCCGACCGCCTCGCCGTCGAGCGCCACCAGATCGGCCCGGCGCAGGACCTCGGGCAACCAGCCGCTGCCTTTGAGGAGCCGCTCGGCTTCCGTGGCCATCTCACCCTTCTTCAGATGGTCGAGCAGCTGCGCGGTGCCCTCCCCCCTTGCCTCGCGCACAGCCTCGAGGATTCGGGCCTTCGGCACGCGGTTGAGGTAGCCATCGACCGTCGGCTCCCAGCCTGCCTCGACCATGTCGAGATCGACAGCACGCGCCACCAGATCGGCATGCGCCATGCGGCGGGTCAGGCCGCCGGCCGAGATGCCTGCACCATAGGAGTTCACCTTCTCATGAAGCGCATTGATGCCGAAGCTGAGGCAATGCGCCAGAAGCGCCAGACGGCTGCTTTGGTCGAGGACCGTCAGATAGTCCCAGAGCGCGGCATCGTCTCCGAGGGGCAGATCGACCTCCCAGGCCGCATGACGTTCGTCGACCAGCTTGGCCACCACGCTGTCCTTCAGATCGGGCGCCTGCGCCGACATGTAGACATGACGCACCGAAGCCTCGAGGCAGCTGCCCGAGGCGGAGGAGGTGCGGAAGGTATCCGTCACGAGCTTCAGGAGCAGGAGCGTCAGCGCCACATCCGGCGAACGCCCGATGGCCTCGCGCAGCGCAAGGGTCCTGTGGGCAGTCAGTTCCATGACCAACCGCTCAGGCAGCGGCTTCAGCGCGCCGTCGTCTTCCTCCTCGGACGCATCCACGCCGATCGGCTGACCACCCGAGGTGATGACAGTGCCGCCAGCCGGACTGGTCGACGGGTTCCATCTGGAACCAGCGCCCTCACCCCCCTGCCCCATGCCGTCCGCGCCATCGCCATCCTGGACCGCGGTCTCCTCGCCTGGCTCATCCTCAGGCCGGACATAGCCGCGATAAACGGCGAGCGCGCCTTCCCGATCAAGCGTGACGAAGACGCCCGCGCGCCCGACCTCGGCCGGATCGTAGATCAGCGGCCGCTGCTCGAGCTCTTCCATCGCCGTCTCGAGCTGACCAAGCCGGGCGTCGATCTCCTCGGGGTATTCGTCCTGGCCGGAGTATTCCTCTTCCAGCGCACGATACTCGGCGAGGAGCGTCGCATGGGCCGCGCTGTCTTCGTCGGTCAGCGGAGCGGGATCACCGGCCAGACGCCGCAGACCGTGGCTGTAGCCATAGGGCAGATCGGTCGCTACCTCGATCCACTTCCAGCCTTCGGCGACCAGCGCCTCGGCTTCGGCCTGAAGCTTCTCGGCCACCAGCCGATCAAGCAGGGCAGGGTCCTCGAGCCAGCCGCCGTCATCACCTTGGAAGAGGTCGCGCAGGACAACACCGCCCGCCGCCTCGTAGGCATCGATACCGACGAAGACAGCGCGGCGATCCGAGGCCCGGACCGAGGTTTCCGTCAGAATGCGCCGGATGGCGTAGGGCTCTTTGTTCCAGGAGTTCTTCACAGCCTCCCAGACGTGAACCTGACGCGCGTGGTCCGGGTTCACCGTGAAGGCCATCAGCTGTTCCAGCGTCATGCCATCCTCGGCATAGACCTCGAGGAGGGCAGGGGCCACGGAGGCGAGCTTGAGGCGCTGCTTGACGATCTGCGGCGTGACGAAGAAGGCCGCCGCGATCGCCTCCTCGCCCTGACCCTTCTCGCGCAGAGCCACGAAGGCGCGGAACTGATCCAGCGGATGCAGGGCAACGCGCTGCATGTTCTCTGCCAGCGAGTCGTCCTCGGCGAGGATCTCCGACGCGGCATCCCGTACGATGCAGGGGATCGGCGCGGTCTTGGCCAACCGCTTCTGCTTCACCAGCAGCGACAGCGCCTGGAAGCGACGACCACCGGCGGGGATCTCGAACATGCCGGTCTCGACACCATCGGCATCGACAACAGGCCGGACGTTCAATCCCTGCAGGAGCCCGCGGCGGGCGATGTCTTCGGCCAATTCCTCGACCGAGATGCCGGCCTTGATGCGCCGCACGTTGGACTGGCTCAGCATGAGCTTGTTGAAGGGGATGTCCCGCGATGGGGACAGGACAACGTTCTGGGCTGCTTTCGCCATCAGATCTTCTCCACGACGGGCATCGGAAGCCACTCTCCCGATCTCACTTCCCGTCACCCATCAAACCCCCAACCTTTCTCTCTCTTCTGCGTTCTTGACCGCGGTCAAGAAGTCCAAGCTGCTTGTTCTATGCGCCCAGGATCGTTTCAAAGTATGCCTCGGGCTGCCTGATCGTTTCTCCTTTTCCCAACAGGTAATCTAAGATCACTAGAAGCCGTCCAGCGCCGGTTTTCTGGAGGCCACGCATCAGCTTTTCCTGGCGTATTCTAAGCAATCGCCCGATATCGAAGAGAACACGGTTGAGGGCTTCTCCTGTTCGAGGTGGGTCTGGAAAGAAGTCAGAGACATGTGTGAAGTCTGTCCATGACATTTTTGCAGGGTCTCGGTTCATGGAAGGCCCCGCACTGTTTTGGTCAGCGCCGGTCTGCTTTGCCTGCTCGTCTTTCTTAAAAGATTCTTTTTTTATGGACTCTATCTGCCGGTCATTTTGTCCGTTTCTGGCGGACATTTCGCGCATGCTAGCATCGCTGTGGGCTTGGTCGTGTGCAGGGACATCGTCTATGGGCACGCTTGAACTCTCGCACTCTCCGTAGCTCTGCGCGGCCTTGGCTCCGAGTTCGCGGAGATCAGCGATGATCTGCAAGATTGCATCAACCGTGAGGGTTGCTCGTCGAAGGATGTTCCTGATCGTTCCGAGTGAGGACAATCGCGCTTCGTCGAGGCGCTGGTCCTGAAGGAGGGATGCGCGCAGTGCTAGTGCTTCTGCCCTGAGGGAGCGAAGGCGTTCACGCTTCTCCGCAACCTTCAACGCTTCGGCCGCCAGTGCGTCGTGGTTCTGTATCAGTGGGTTCAAGTCGATCCCAAACGCGTCCCGGATGATGCCGCCATACCTCAGGGGGAAGCGTTTGCCGTTTGCCGAGTTCTTCCGGTCGATGAGGCCGGCTGCGTCAAGACGGCCCAAGCAGCGACGTAGGGTCCTCTCATCGACGCCGTTTGCGCGCTCAGACAAGGAGGCGTTGGATGGGAACACAACGGTAAGTTTGGGTGTGGTCTCACCATTTGTGGTTTGTCGATCACGGGGAAGAAAGCTGATCAGGGCCGTCAAGACTGTGATGTCGTTGCTCGTCAGGCCAAGTTCTTTCCGCAGGGCGCGTACCGGTCCCAGAAGTTCGTAGATAGTAGGGCAGGCAATAGCTCTCGGTTCCGCCATGGCGGTTCGTGTTTGGGTTACATGTCTCATGGTGTTTCGGAAGAAAAAGCTTCCCCGGTCACCGCGAGCGGTGTTGAACTCGATTCGTTTTGAGGGTATCAATCAGGTGTCGAGACTGATTGAGGCCCTTCGGAAGCACCGCTTTCGGGGGGTCTTTCCTTTTCTAGCCGGTCCTCCTTTCGTTTTCTGCTCGTTGCTCTTGATGTCTTGACCGCGGTCAAGACACGGGGTCGTCACTCTGGGCCATCTTGACCGCGGTCAAGAAGCTCGCTGATCAGCTTCCGGATGGCGTCTTCAACGCGCGGGGCAAGGTCAGGGTCCACATCGATGGTGATGCGATTGCCTTTGCGGCCGATCTTCACGCGCTCACCTTGCTCAACCTTGGGTGTAGTTGCCTTGGTGGCCGTAAGCAGCGTAACCGCTGCGTCAAGTCGGTCTGGGCCTGGCAAGTTGCGGGGGATTTCACGGGCAACTTCTCTGGCTCTCGCGACGTCCTTCTCGCACAGCCTGAAAAGCTTCTCCCAGACTCGCCGACCAACGCCGTGTGCAGGTCCGATAGCTTGGATCAGCTCCATCGGAATGCCGGTTGCGATACGGTTCATCCGCGAGACGAGCGACTCGTCGATCTGAAGTGCCCGATAGGCGATGGTCTGTGCGTTCTTGCGTGTCTCGTCAGTTTTACCAAGTTCCCGAATGATCCCAGCGACGAACAGGGCCCTCTCGATAAACGAGGGGTCTTGGCGGGCATTGTTTTCCACGCCTTGAGCGATCAGAGCTTCCTCTTCGGTCATCTCCATGACCGTCGCACGCACCTTCTGACCAAGCTCACGACAGGCGAGAAGACGGCGGCGCCCATAGACGATCTCAAGTGCTCCGTCCTGGGTTCGGCGGACAAGAATGGGAACCTTTTGCCCATGTTCCCGGATTGAGGAGACAAGTTCTTCTAGGCCATCGCTCGGATCGATACGGTCCATGACCGCGGACATCCGCACGGTGCTCGGGTCAATCAGGCGCGTGGCGTGTTTGTCTTCTTCGAGCACAGATGCCTGCGCACGAGCGACTGTCGGGCTCGTGCGCTTCAGATCGAGATCCGCACCTTCGTCCGGCGTTGCGGTATTGCCCATCGCGTTCTTGAGTGAGTCCCCGAAGACCTTACGCGCCATGGCTACGCCCCCACGCCTTGAGGATTTCGCGTTCGACTTCGTCGGTCACGCGCGAAACGGACTCGATCGCACGCTCGTAGGTTCTGCGGTTCACGTCGCGAGGTTCGACCTCAAAGATGCTCTGCTGGGTGTTTGCGGCATCACCTACCGCTGTCGACTTCAGGAACTCGGCAGGGAGGACCGCATCGCCAAGGACCGTCCGAAGCAGAGACGAGATCTGGACCTGTGGACCGTCGGTGTTCTCGTAGCGGGTGATCAGCACCCGCACGAAGTTCAGGCCGTGCTCGGGAGCATGCGCCTCGACGACGCCCATCAGGTTGCTCGCCATGCCGAGAAAGCTTGCCAGAGACATGACGTCAAGCATGGATGCGTTGAGCGGGATCAGGACCCCAGTGGAAGCAAAGAGGGCGGAGATCACCGAGAAGTTCAGCTGCGGCGGCGTGTCGAAGATCACCACATCATATCGGTTCAAGACAGGCTCAAGCGCTTCACGGATCCGACTGTGGAACGTGGTGGCACCGTGTCTGAAGCTCAAAGCGACCTCAAACTCGTACTCCATGATGTCCATGGATGCCGGAATCAGATCCACTGTCGGGAAGTTCGTTTTTCGAATGATATCTGAGGCGGGCAGGGGCCCCTCGGATCGGATCAGATCGTAGGAGGTCGGCATGTCCGGATCGAGTTCAGGGGTAACCCCGAACAGGTTTGTCAGACTTGCCTGGCTGTCGAGGTCGATAAGCAGGACCCGATAGCCGCGCAGGCCCAGAAGCTGACCAACATGAGCAACGGTCGATGTTTTCGCGCTGCCGCCCTTCAGGTTGAAGATCGTCACGACCTGGCACGGTTCGCCGGCTCTTCTGTGAGGGTGCTCATCGGGCTTGATCCTACCCGTCTCAAGAAGGACGCGTTGGGCTTCGACCATGTCCTCGGCAGAGAAGCTGCGGCGGTTGCCACCCTCGAGCAGGCCTTCCGGAAAACCTTCGAGATTTGACACATGATGGCGGAAGGTGTTCTGGTTGATCCGAAGCAGATCGGCTGCTTCCCGCATCGCGAAGCGACGGAGACCCTTCTGGGCATCCGGTGGGAACGTCTCCTGCGCATGTTCACGCAACCGGCTACCGAGCCGCTTGGACATTACATCGAATCTTTGGGAGGCCCGTATCCCGCTCATCACTGCCCTCAAGTCTTTATTGTTTTGTAGACCTTAACAGTTTTGGTGAGTAAATCCAGTCCAAACCGTTGAGCGGCCTAGGGGCGTTGAGACGGCGAATTTCTGACGAGAAAAAACCTTGAAGTATCAGCGTCTTGGGCAACCTTGTTCGTAGAGCACTTCAACAGTTCGTAGCCCGCGATGTCGTGGCCACAACATGTATTGTCGACGCCTACGTAACGCAGATCTTCAGAATCGTGCGACCGATTCCCGCGACTTCACTCTAGCAGCCCCAGCCTCTCGGCACGCTCTAGCAGCATCTTCACGGATGACGGCTGCCAGCTTGTCCGCCCGCGGGGCGTGCGCTCGCGCATCGCCTCCAGCCGGGAGCAGATCGCCTGAAGCGTGATGTCGGGGTCCGCGCCCTTGATGGCGGCGACGATGGCGGGCAGGCGGTCGTCGGTCTCGCGGCGGTCGGCGCGGGCGAGCACGCTCTCGGGCAGAAAGCCGTCGCGGACGTAGGCGCTAACGGCGCGCAAAAGCCGGCTTTGCGTCCATTGGCGCTCGCGGGGCAGGGGGCCGTTGACGATGCGCACCACGTCTTCCCAGGCCAAGTTGGGGCGCAGGCGACGGACATGGGGAACCCAGTCCTGCGCCGTCTCATTCAGCCGCTCCATGTAGCCGTCCTGCCGGGCCAGCCTCACCTTGCGCAGCGCCGCCGGATCCCGCGCGCGCAGGCCCGGATTGCCGCCAACCCGGCCTTTAGTCTTTGCACTGGTTAGCCCGGCTTTGGTGCGTTCGCGAATCAGGGCCCGCTCGAACTCGGCCGCAGCACCCAGAACCTGCAGGGTGAACTTGCCCTGCGGCGAGGACGTGTCGATCGGGTCCATGAGCGATCGGAAGAAGGCGCCTCTGGCTTCCAGCCGTTCGATCACCTCGAGGAGGTGCGACAGCGACCGCGCCAGACGGTCGATGCGCACGACAACCAGCGTGTCGCCCTTGCTAATCCGCTCGAGCACGCGGGCCAGCACGGGCCGCGCGCGGTTCCCTCCCGATGCTTGCTCTTCATGGATCTCTGCGCAGCCCGCGGATTTCAGGGCCTGCGACTGGGGCAGGGGGGTCTGATCCTCGGTCGAGACGCGCGCATAGCCGATCAGGTGCATCAAAACAGGCCGTTTGCAATTTCATATACTACTAATAAACGACCGTTTGTGAACGTGCGCAAGGGGCGTTTCCCTCGTCGCGCTGAGTTCGGGAAGCGTTGTATCTATGGGCTGAAGCCCATTAGAGGCACTCCATCGCTCTCGAGAAGACACGATCCTCGAGCGCCTATATAGTAAAGAGAAACGCAGGCTATCAAAGTCCATCGTCAAGCGCGCATAATGGTCATATAATGAGCGCATGAGCCGAAATCACCTAACAAACATGGACGATGACAGGGTGCCTTTTGAAGACACGGAGGTGACCGAAAACCGGGATGACGCTGATCTCTGGTTCTTGCCCGGGCAGCTCGAGGACGAACCGGATTACCTGCCACCCGGACCTGTGCATGAGGCGAAGGAATCCGATGTCGTCGATGCCTGGCGCGCGGCCGAGGCCGGGCAGGCGGCACAGCTTGCTCGCGTCGCGGCCCGGCTGGGGATCCTCGATGAACGCCTGCGCCGGGGCCCGGCCGGCTGGCGGCAACGGCTCGCCCTGATCGAGGCTGCGGACCTGAGCTGGCTCACGCAGGACCGGATCGGCCTCGACCGGTTGTCGCTCTACGTGGCGCTGAGGGTTTCGACTGTAACGGATGATGCACAGGCCTTGTACCGGATCGGCTGGACCGTGCGGCGGCTGACCGGCGGACCTGCGCCGTTGGCGCGTCGCTCGGGTGTCGGTGATCTCGAGACCTTCCTTGATCGGCGCGACCGTACGGGGCAGGGGGAGCGCTTCGAAGAAGACAAGGCGCCATTCCGCGTGCTCGAAATGGCGGAGCGTGGAGCCTTCGAGCAGCGGGCTGCCGGATGGCTCGCGATGATGGATCAGGCGGAAGACCTCCACCCCGTTACGCGGGCCTGCATGGGCTTCCATCTCTGGCATGTCGCGGAGCTTTCGCCGGTCGATGACCCACTGGAGGCTGCGGTGACGGCTGCGCGTGTCGCGATCGCCGATCTCGCGCCGTCGGGGAGCGCTCCGGGCGCAATCTTCGCACCCATCGCCATGGGCGGGGGAGGGGGCTTCCGCGCGATCGGGGACCCGCCCGCCCGATTGGCGCGCTGGCTGAACGCGATGGAGAGCGCGGCATTCGCAGCCCTGCGCAAGCTGGAGGAGATTGAGGCTTGGGCGGCAGCGGCGGAGCGAACAATGGCGCCGCTCTCGGGCAAGACTCCACCGATGCTGCGGGACCTATTCACAAGCTGGCCGCTGGTTTCAGTACAGCTGGCCAGAAAACTGACAGGCGCGCATCGGGCAACGGTTCAGCGCAACATCGACTGGTTGGAGGAACGAGGCCTGATCCGGGAAGTCACGGGGCAGGGGCGCTATCGCATGTGGCAGATCGTCGAGACACGCGCGACAGAAGCCAGGTCGACCTCTGATCGGAATGATGGGTTGATGGTCGAGGCGCTCTCGTGACCAACTTGTTCCTCAGTACTGCCTTCCACTCCTCCGAATGGATCTCAACATCAAACCGTGGGATCAAGCATCTAACCATCATGTCCTACATGATGTAGTCTGCGCCTTACGAGACGCTGATTGAAGTGCTATCTCTGTTATGTGGAAGGTACGGGTCATAGCGTGAACAAGAAGATTACTGCCAGTCAACGAATGGGCGAAATCGGGGAGAAGGCGGTTAATCTTCAATTCTTGCGAATTGGGTTTCAATTTGATGGGCGGTCACGGCTGGAAGCAGGGATAGACGGCATCGCTGAGGTGATGGACGATGACCAGCCGACAGCGAAGATGATTGCTGTCCAGGTAAAGGCTACAGAGCGTGGCGGCTATGTCGGCGAAACAGGCACCGAATTTACCTATCGTGTCCGCGCTTCAGATTTCGACTACTGGCGGGGTTCCAACCTACCCGTGATCCTAGTTCTCTACAGGCAATCGGATGACACGTACTTTTGGAAGTCGCTCGATAACCTCGTTGGAGAGGCCAACCGCACATTGCACTTCGACAAGGAGCGTGACGTCTTGGACGGACGCGCGAAGGACCGCCTCGCTGCCCTGACGGTCGCCAAACAAGGGCACGGTTACTACGTCCCGCCACTTGGGTGTCGCGTAGCCCTTAAATGGGGTCATCCTCAATTTGTGTGTCACGGTCTGACCGAGTTTCACAGATTGAAGGGATCAGGCCGTGGTATCGAAGAAGCATTGGGCTCCAACCGCCAGCGTCGAGGTTGGTGAGGTCCGCCAGTCTGAGACGGGTGCATGGGTCGTATGTGGCAGACTGGCTCCGAATGGCACCTGCCCTGAGTGCGGGACGTCCTCAAGACAACGACATGGTTGGCGGCGCCGGCGGATCGAGGATTTTCCTGCTCAGGGCCAAGCGGTTTGGATCGAGCTCAGGGTTTGTCGATGGCGATGTTTGAACTCGGATTGCCGCCGCCGCACGTTCTCCGATCGCGAGGGGGCGGTGGCGACCCCTTATGCGCGCCGGACGTCGCGACAGGCACAACTCTTAGGCCATGTGGCGCACGCCGCTGGCGGCACCCCAGCTGAACGGCTCTTGCGGCGACTGGGTATCCGGGTCAGTGACGATACTATTCTCCGACAGTTGCTACGCGCAGCTCAAGTTGTTCCACCACGCGCACGGATCATCGGGATCGATGATTGGAGTTGGCGAAAGTCGCAGAACTACGGGACGATCATCATCGACCTCGAGCGTCGCGCCGTCATCGATGTTCTCGAAGATCGTGATGTCGTCACATGCACCGACTGGCTAAGGCGTCATCCTGAGGTGGAAGTCATAAGCCGGGATCGCTGCGGTCTCTACGCCCAAGCCGCCCGAAAAGGAGCGCCGCAGGCGGAACAGGTCGCCGACCGGTTTCATATCGTGCAGAACCTTCGCATGGCAATCGAGGAGCAAATGAACTTGCACGGTCGCGCGACTGGCAGAGCATTGCTCTCCGATGCAGACAACATCAGCACAGCTCAGAACCTTCTGAAATCACGTCTTGCCCATCGCAAATCCCGAGAAGAGATTTTCAAGACCATTTCGGTACTTAGGCAGCAAGGGCTGACGTGCAGCGAGATCGGACGGCGAACGGGGTTTCCCCGGCGTAGCGTCGCGAAATGGCTGCAGTTCGAAACGCCACCTGACCGAAAGCGCGCCGTCCTCAAGCGCTCCTCCGCATGGTATTTTGAAGAGTACCTGAAGCAACGCTGGGAGAACGGTATTCGCAGCGGCAATGCGCTGCTCCCTTTGATCCAAGAACGTGGTTATGAGGGCAGCCTGTCAAACTTGCAGCGGCTCTTGGCCGGATGGCGCAGAGCCGAAAAAGAGGAACAGGAGGGACCCACCAAGGAAGATCAGGTCCTTGCACCGGTCCGGGACCCGGAAACGGGGCACGCGATTTCCCCGGTTATAGCGGCCGCACTCTGCATCAAACCAAGAGGAAAGTTCACCTTGGAACAGGCGAGAAAAGTCGAAGTTCTCAAGGAAGGCTCGCCTGCCTTCACAACAATGCGGCGCCTCGCCATGCGTTTCAATGGCATCTTGCGTGGTCGAAAAGCAGACCCGCTGCCCGCCTGGATCGACGATGCGATCGAAACGGACCTGGCGCCCATCGTGCGGTTCGCCCGAACCTTGAACAGAGACATTGATGCGGTCAGGAATGCGATCGAAATGGAGTGGAGCAATGGTCAAGCCGAAGGCCAGATCAACCGATTGAAGACCTTGAAGCGCGCGATGTATGGGCGAGCCGGCCCGAACTTGCTCAGGGCCCGAATGCTTCCTCTGCACCACACAAATTGAGGATGACCCAATTTAAGGGCAACGCGACAACTGGAGAAGATTCTTACTCGATACACACGCTGAATACCCAAGCGCGGCTGCGGTGTTCAAACTTTGCGCCGAGTTTTTCTGCGTAAGGTATCGCGAGCGACGTTGATGCCTCATCGGCCGACCGTGAAGGAGGGTGGGGCCGCCTTGGCTGCCTCTAGGTGCTTTCGCATTATGTTAGCCGCGTAGGTGCGGTCGCCCGCATGCAGCGCATCTAGGATTTCGACATGCTCTTGGCATGAGCTGTTCAAACGGCCAGTATCGATCAGGGATGCATATTCCAGAAGCCGTCTCAGCCTGTTCTGCTGAGCAACGGCCTGTACGACGAACCCGTTGCGTGAACAGCCTGCGATAAACAGGTGAAACTCCTCGTCCAGCCGAAACAGTTCGGCTAGGTTGTGCTCCTCGTCGCTCAGGATACGATTGTGGCGAGCGCGGATCGCCGCAGCACCCGCCGCATCGAAAACGAAGCTCGGCTGTAGTATCGCGCCTGGTTCGATGAGCAGCCGGAAGTCATAGCTCGCGTCGTTGGATTCTAGCGTGTTTAGCGTCGGTTCGAACTGCCAGCCGTATCCCGGCATCCGCGAGATGATCCCTTCGTCCGACAGAGCCGTTAGGACCCGGGTCAAAGTCATCTTTCCTAAGTTGTACCGCAACCGGAATGACTTTTCTGAGATCTCCCGCGGAACGCGGCCCTCGAACCAGTCTTTCGCGATCTGCTCCCGAATCTGGTCTTCATCCTCTAGCGGCAAGTTCTCCAACGTAGTCCGCGCTGAGCCACTGTCGAGCGCTACCTGCATGCCGCGACTGCCCCCGCGAGCCGCCGCGCCAAGACCGGCAAGCTGAGACAGGGCAGCTCGCACCGGGCTCCGTGACACGCCGAACTGCGACGAAAGCTCCACTTCCCTGAGGGGGTCGCCCAGTTTCAGCGTACCGTCCACAATCAGCTCAAGCACCTGGCGGACCAGCCTCAGTTGCAGGTCGCTCTTGGCCTCCATCGTTACATCCTGATGATTGTGTCGCGGCGTCGGGCTACTCTCTGTCAGGTTTGTTTGTCCACTGGAATCTCAAAACGAACTGGATCGTTGAATCGGCGCAAGACGTTTGCCGTGATTGCGGCAATCTCATTGTGGTAGCCGTTCCAGGCCATAGAACCCGCCCAAGCGATCGAGCCGGTCGAGAACACTGCCCCGCCTCCCTCCGTCTCGAAGAAGGTGAGGTCGGCGCGGATGATCTCGGCCTGAGTTCCCGACCATTCGGGCGTCGGGTCAAGAAGATCCTCCGGCGTCATCAGGTATATGTCCGTATGCCGGACCGACGATGCCACGACCAACGCATGAGCGGGCGTTCCCTGCGTAGCATCCGCCCGGTCGACTTCCAGTCCCGCCGCGCCCCCGCCGGCAAGGCCGAAGGCACCGATGCTCGTACCACAGTCCACTCCTTCGAAGATGAAGGCTGCGCGCGGGTTGGATGCGCTTGGGGTCAGCATGTATGGCTCCGAGATGTCGAACCCCTGCGAAGTCATCCCGACGCCGCACAACGCGTTCGGCGGCCGACCGTTGCGACGCCAGAGCCCGCCGTACTCGCCCGTGAAGGCATGGAAGAACTGGCCGTGACCGGGCTCCCACGGTCGGATGCCGGCTTCCGACCTCCGGCACTCCATGATACCCGGCATGTCCTCGTTGAAACTGACCACCCAGTAGAACCCGTTCCCCCCCAGATACATCAGTCGCCCGCCACGGTCAGTGAAGCCCTGAAGCGCCTCGATCATCTGGCGCGTGTGGTACTCCGGATGGGTGCCGGTAATCACCACATTGTAGCGCTGGAGAAGTCGCAGGCCCTCTGCATGCAGATCCTCGTCCGTAATGACGTCATAGTCCTGGTCAATAAAGTCGAGCCAACCCAGGATGTGCGTATCCGCATTGAACTGCCAGACGTTTGATCCGAACCCGCCTAGGAATGACTTGACCTTCGGCTGAAGGTCGACGATCGGACGCAGGCGCGAACTGTGGAAGACGCCGCTGCCGTCCCCGTGCACTTCGTAGACCGAAAACCCGATGCCAGGGTTGGATTGCAGAAATATGTGGTGACGGTCCATTTCAACCACGCGACCCATCCCGATCTCAGTTCCCGGCACGTCCATCCCCAGTCGGTGGTTGGCATAGGCCAAGTAGGAACAGGTTGGAAAGAGAAAGGCTACCGAGTTACCTGTGAGCCGATCTCGTGGGGGGCGCAGCGCAAAGACGCAGTAGTACGCATCCTCTTCAATCCCGTCCGGGATAAGCCTAATGGCGTAGACTCCGCTTTTCAGGTCTCCGGGCAGCGCAACGCTGAAATCGACTTCCCAGCCTGCATCGTAGAGGTCAGTCGAATGGAAATGGATAGCCGAATAGAGATCAGGCCGCTTTTTCCAATCAAGTTCCTGACCGCGCCATTGCCAACCTGTCATTGCACGGGCCGGGGCGTTGTGGATGCGCCCGTGCAGTTGGAACGGCGAGACGTCGTAGATAACTTCAGTCGTCATGCGGCGCGAGAAATCCCAGGCCGCGCGCAGGCCCGGATGACGTGACTGGGGCTCGAAATCCATCAGCAGCGCCCGGACCGTCGCATGGGGCAGGGCAGTCGCGAAAAGGGCAGGGCGGTCGATCTTGCCGTCGAAGAACGCGACCGGCTGGCCGTCGGCACCTCGGTTGGCCGCGATCAGAACCTCGTCAGCCGCACACGCGGCCAAGACCGCCTTGCCGCGAACGACCGAGGCCTTCATGGAGCCGCCCGATGAGGTGCTGTCGCATTCCATCGACAGTACCAAATCGCCCGCTTCCGATGCGGCAAAGGTCACGACTTGCCACGTATTTACCCTGGCGGGAATCTCAGCCTCAAGACGGACACCAAAGGCTTCCCCGAAGATCCTGCCCGACGGCTCGATCCCGATGCGTGCAAAGCCCGGCAAGGCGATCACGCAGCGCTCTCGCCCGTCAAGGAGCGTGGGATAAATGGCTGCGGCCAATGTGAAGGCGCTCAGGTCCGCCAGCATTCCCTGACCGGGAATGATCACGCAGGAACCGGGATGGAACCCCTTCGCCACAGCATTGCGAACTCCCCCCAGATCGAGGGCGATCGGCTCGTCGCGGTAACCCGGCCCCTCGGGATTGGTGTCGCCCTGGATGATCCGACGAAGGTCGGCGACATACTGGCGCGCACCGAAGGCGCCGACCATGACGGAAATGGACTCACCTGCTGCGACAGTTAGCTTATCGGTGTATGCAACGATCGGAAGCATCACTTGGTCCTCATGCTTGCGAAAGGGCTTTGTCGAGGTCCTCTCCCGTCAGATCTCGCCAGCGGCGACGGAACACGTCTCGCTCGGCCTCGATCAAGTCGGTGTAGATGATATCGTCGACCAGCTCGACCGGCACTCCACGCTCCAGGGGCAGGCGTCCCAGCCGCCATCTTCCGTGACGATCCTCGACGACGAGCACGTACTTGTAGCGATCTCCGGTTGCATCGGCGATACCGGATCCTCGCATCACGTTCAGCACGCGTTGCAATCCGGGGCTGTGATAACCAATGGGATCGGCAAGGAACTCCCGCGCGAATGGAAGATCGGATGTGTCGATGCGGTAGCGGCTCATCTTTGTCCCCTAATAACGGACGGGGCGACGCCGCCCCGCCACCCGCCTCTTCAGATCAATTGGTCTTGATCCGGTCCCAGGCCTTCGTGTACAGCCGCAGGTCCTTTCCCAGGTCCTCGAAAATCTGCAGCTTGGCGCGCACTTCTGCGGGAGGATTGATCGACGGGTTGCTCCGCAGGTTTTCCGGAAGGAGGTCGAGTGCCGCCGTATTTACTGTCCCGTTGGTCAAGCGCTCGGCATTCTTGGCAGCGCTCTCCGGCCGCATCATGAACTGCATGAAGAGCTTGGCATTCTCGACGTTTGGGGCGGAGGCCAGCATGCAGATGTCTTCCTGGTACATCGTCGCACCTTCTGCAGGGATTACGTAGCCGAGGTTTTCGGGGTCCTGCAGAACATTCAGCACGGCACCTACGTAGTAGTGGCCTGCCGCGATGTCACCCGAGGTCACCAGCGGGATCACATCGTAGCGAAAGGCGCCGATGTTCGGTACCTGTTCGGCGATGAAGGCCTCAGCCTTGGCGATCTCATCAGGATTGCGCGAGTTGACTGACGACCCGGTCATGATCAGTCCGACGCCGAGCGTTTCGCGCAGGTCGTCAAGCATCGTCACTTTCCCGGGGTTCGCATTTGCATAGGCGAAAAACTCATCCCAGCTCTTCAACTCCGGGATCAGCTTCTTGTTGTAGAAGATGCCGACCGCGCCCCAGGCATAGGGCATGCAGTAATCGCCGTTGGGGTCGGCCTGCGACCGCAGGGCGGCCGGATCGATATTCTCCCAGCCCGGCATCTGGTTGGGATTGGCCGGCTGCAAAAGGCCCAGCTGCTGCATGATGTCGTGCATGTGGACCGACGGCCAGACCAGGTCGTAGCCTGCGGCGCCTGCCTGAATGCGGGCAAGCATCTCCTCGTTGGTCGAATATGTGTCCAGCGTCACCTCGACTCCGAATTCCTTGCTGAATGCGTCGATCAGCTCCGGGTTGATATAATCGCCCCAGTTGTAGAGGTTCAGCTTGCCTTCCGCGGCTGCCCCTTGACTCATCAGCGCAAGCATCGCGGCCGAGCCGAGTGTCCGAATAGCCTTCGATGTCAGTGTCATGCAGGTCTCTCCCGTGTTGGTGTTGGTTTTCATGGTTTGCGATTGCGCAGGATCAGGCCGATGCTGGCGACGATCAGCGAGAACAGCAGGATCAAGACGGCAAGTGCCGTGATCTGCGGCCGCAGGCCCCGCCGCATCATCGCCAAGATGAACAGTGGCAGTGTTTGCGAGCCGACGCCCGCGATGAAGTAGGTGATCACCACGTCGTCGAGCGAGATGATGAAGGCCAGAAGGAAACCGCCCACCACGCCTGGCATAATCTGCGGCAGCGTCACGCGCCGGAACGTTGTGAGCGGTCCGGCACCCAGATCGGCCGAGGCCTGCTCCAACGTGGTGTCCATGCCCGCCAGCCGTGCCGACACGACGACGAAGACATAGCTTGATAGAAAGGTCACATGGCCAATGATGATTGTCATCAGGCCAAGCTCGATCCCGACGCCGACGAAAAAGATCAGCAGGGCGATCCCCAGCACGATGTCCGGGACAAGCATCGGCAGCAACAGCAACGCCTGATAGAACCGCTTGCCGAAGAACTTGTGCCGCGCAAGCGCAAGCGCCGTCGCAGTGCCGATCACCGTCGCCGCACTAGCCGCCGACAGGGCGACGACAAAGCTGGTCCGGATCACGTCGAAGATGCGCTCGGGCGATTCCGTAAAGGCGGCATCGAAGTTGCCCTCGACGCTCGCTCCCTGAAAGATCGTAGCATACCAGTCCAGCGTGAAGCCGGTCCATTCGGCGACGTTGATCGGGTTGGCGTTGAACGAGAAGGCGACGATCAAGCCCAGCGGCAGGTAAAGGAAGACGAGGAAGAGGACCCCGTAACCCTTCAGCAAAGCCGACCACAACATCTGGCGCTTGTTCTTCATGCTGGTCTCCCGCCCTTTGCGCGACCGGCTTTGACGGTCTGGATCATCAGCACCACGACGACCGATGCCATGATCAGCAGTGCCAACGCCGAGCCGAATGGCCAGTCCCGCGACTGAAGGAAGGAGCGCTCGATGAGGTTGCCGGTCATCTGGACCTTTGCCCCACCCAGAAGAGAGGGCACGATGAAGTTTCCAAGGGCAGGGATGAATACGATGATCGAACCCGCGACCATCCCGGGTGCAGTCAGCGGCAGAATGACACGCAGAAAGGTCTGGATTGGGCTTGCCCCGAGGTCCTGCGACGCCCGCACCAGCGAGAAGTCGAGCTTTTCCACGTTCGCGTAGATCGGAAGGAACATGAACGGCGTGAAGATGTAGACCATGCCCAGAACCACTGCCGTGCCCGAGAACAGCAGATCGAGCGGTTGGGAAATGATTCCTGCAGCTTCCAGCGCCGTGTTCACAAAGCCGGTCGGTCGTAGAAGCAGCAGCCACGCATAAATCCGAATGAGCAGGCTGGCGAAGAAGGGCAAGGTGATCAGGAAAAGGACGAACCCCTTCCAGCGTTCGCTTCTGCGGCTAACCCAGAACGCCGCCGGGTAGCAGATCAGCAGCGAGAACACGACCGTCATCAAGGCATATTTCAGCGACGTGGCGAATATCTTCAGGTAGATCGGGTCGAATTCCTCATAATCGTTTAGCGGCCATCCCAGAATGCGACCGTAATTATAGGGATACCAGGTCCACTCCACGCCCCCGTAAAGTCCCGGCTCCAGAAAGCTGTAGACAACGACGATTCCCAGCGGGATCAAAAAGAATATCCCCAGAATGATCGAGATGGGCGCGAGCAGTAGGAGAAGCGCGTTCCGCTTCCGCGCCGCCATGAAACGATCGCCCGCCATGTCAAGCGCTCCGCATCGGAATCAGGTGGCCGGACGCCGCCGAGTAGCCGATGCGGACCTCGGCACCCGGAGCGATGTCGCTGGACCCGCGCCGGGTATGCGGATGCGAAACAAGCGCTGTACGTCCGTGCCCGATGTCGGCGTGGACCTGCATTGTCGAGCCCACGAAGACTGTCTCCCTGACCCGGCCTTCGATTGCCGGAACGTCGGCATCGCCCGTTTCGTCCCGGGCCAGGATCGTCAGATGTTCGGGCCGCAGAACAAGCCTTACCTGGTCACCGACCCGAAACGCCGTGCTGGTTGCCGCCAGCCGCCGCCCGTTCCCAGTCTCCAGGATCACCCGGTCGCCGCTTATGGACGCGACGGTGCCCGCGAACATGTTCGACGTCCCGACAAAATTCGCAACGAATTCGTTTGCAGGCTTGTCGTAAACCTCGGTCGGGGTATCCAGTTGCTGAAGCCGTCCCTGCGCAAGCACCGCAATTCGGTCGGACATCGCAAGCGCTTCTTCCTGATCGTGCGTTACGAAGACGAATGTGATCCCCACGGCATGCTGCAGGTTCTTTAGCTCGATCTGCATGGTCTCGCGCATCTTTCGGTCCAGCGCCGACAGAGGCTCGTCTAGGAGAAGGACCTTCGGCTTCAAGACCAGCGACCGGGCAAGTGCGACGCGTTGTTGCTGGCCACCCGACAGTTGCGTCGGACGTCGTCCTCCAAACCCCGAGAGCCCCACCAAGTCCAGCGCCTCGCCCGCGCGGCGGTCACGCTCGACCTTAGATACACCAGCCACTTCCATCCCATAGGCCACGTTCTGTTCGACCGTCATGTGCGGGAACAGTGCATAATTCTGAAAGACCGTGTTGAACGGCCGCTTGTGCGGTGGCACGCTCCGCAGACTTTTGCTGTCCAGGATTAGATCACCACCGTCCAAATCCTCGAAACCAGCAATGCACTTCAACAAGGTGGTCTTGCCGCAACCGGACGGACCTAGCAGCGTGAGAAATTCATTGTTCCTTATGTTGATAGTAACATCGTCAAGTGCCTGAACCGATGAGCCTTCGGGTGTCTGGTACACTTTGCGGGCAGAAAGGATCTGCAGGAACCCCATATGGTCAACGCTCCCCGATGAGTCGTTCTTGTTTTTTGCTATAATCAAAATACATAAGATCCGGAGTCTGGCAAGAAGTTTAGCGAACTCACGCCAAGCAAGTGAAGGAATGCCGAAATGATGCGCAAACGTGCTCGCGAACTGGGCTGGAAGTTGACAGGAAGGACGGGGCCATCGAACGCAATAACCGATGTTGCAGGAGTTCTGGTGGGCATGACGACGCTCCTTCAGCCCGAAGGAAAAGTGCGAACCGGCGTTACCGCGATCTTGCCGTTCGGCCACAATCCCGTGCCACAGATTGCCCACGCCGGTCTGCATGTTCTGAACGGAAACGGCGAAATGACCGGGGCGCACTGGATCAGGGACGCCGGACATTTCCTGGGCCCGATCTGCATCACCAACACTCATGCCGTCGGAACGGCGCACCACGCCGCGACTAGGTGGATCGTTTCGCACTACGGCGAGGCATTCCGTGACAATCACCTCTGGGCCATGCCGGTCATCGCCGAAACATACGACGGCGTTTTGAATGATATCAACGGCTTCCACGTTTCGGCCGACCACGTTCTTTCGGCAATCACCGGCGCACGCGGAGGCCCTGTGACGGAAGGCAACTCTGGCGGCGGGACCGGAATGATCTGCTACGAGTTCAAGGGTGGCACCGGCACATCGTCGCGCCTAGTTCGGATCGGCGACCGTGAGCTCACCTTCGGGGTCCTTGTCCAGGCCAACCACGGCAGACGGGAATGGCTTACAATCCTTGGCGAACCCGTGGGCACAATTCTGACCGAGGATGCGTTTCTGGGTCAGGAACGCGGATCGATCATCGTCATCGTCGCCACCGATGCGCCCCTGCGGCCAGACCAGCTTTCCAGACTTGCACGCCGCGCCGCAATCGGGATCAGCCGGTCCGGAACGCCGGGAGGCAACAGCTCAGGCGACATCTTCCTCGCCTTTAGCACGGCGAACGGACGGCCGTTGCCGCAGTTCGATACCACCGTTCAGACATTCCGGCACCTGAATGACGAACAAATGGACCCGGCATACGAAGCCGTAGTGCAGGCCACTGACGAGGCGATCCTGAACGCGATGCTGGCGGCAGAGCCGCTGACCTCGATAAAGCCTGCCGGGCTCGTCTGCCGCGCGCTCGACGGTCCTGCCGTTACCGAAGTCCTGCGCCGGGCTGGAAAAGCTGACTGATCCGGGCTGGCCCGACGCGCCTCTTCAATCCGGCTGTGTCCTGAAATGGTAGGACTTCAGTCGCGTCAGGTGAGCGTAGGCATGCGTTGACAGCGAACACCCACGCCCGGTGTCCTTGACGCCAGTCCAGGCAAGGCCCGGATCAAGGTAGTCGCAACGATTGGCAAAGCATGTCCCAGTTTCCATCCGACGCGAGATTGTCTCGGCAACCGCAAGGTCCCTCGTCCAGATGGAGGTGGTCAGGCCATACCGGCTTTCGTTCATCAGCCGCACCGCCTCGTCGTCGCTGTCCACCGCCATGATACCGACTACAGGGCCAAAACTCTCTTCCGTCATCACCCGCATCCCGTGCGTCACGTCGACCAGAACTTGCGGCGCGAGATAGGGCGTACCCTCTTTGCTCGCCGGAAAGTCGGCTGGCGCGATTAGTGCCCGCGCACCTTGTGCTACGGCGTCGGTGATCTGGCCCCGCACGAAGTCCGCTGCCTTCGTGCTGACAACCGGGCCCAGCGTCACATTCGGGTCGGTCGGATTGCCCAGCCGATAGGCCCTGACAATAGCGACCACTTTGGCGACGAAATCCTCATAGACAGCCTTGTGCACGTAGACGCGTTCGATCCCGCAGCATGACTGACCGGAATTGAAGAACGCCCCATCCACGATCTGCTCTGCCGCGAAGGCGACATTCGCATCGGCGCGGACATAGGCCGGATCTTTTCCGCCAAGTTCCAGATCAATGCCGCTGAAACTTCCCGCGTTTGCCTTCTGCAAGTCACGCCCGACCTCAACCGAGCCGGTGAAGACGGCATGATCGTGATGCGCCTCCCCGATCAGCCGGGTGGTGTCGCCGTTGGTCGTCATCAGCAACTGGAAGACCCCCTCCGGCATCCCGGCTGCGGCAAAGGCCGCTGCAAACCGCTCTCCGCAAAGCAGCGTCTGTGCCGAATGCTTCAAGATCACTGCGTTCCCCGCAGCAAGGGCCGGGAAGATCGCATTCGTCGCGGTCAGCAGCGGAAAGTTCCAGGGCGCGATCACCAGGACGGTTCCTAGCGCCTCACGACGGATCGTCCTAAGCGCCAGGCCGTTCAGTGGAAGTTCATCCTGGGCCAGCGCCTGTCGCGCGATGCCAAGCATATAGCGCGCGCGCTCCTCCAGCCCCCTAATTTCCCCCACCGCCTGCGAGACCGGGCGACCCATCTGCCAGGAGATCTCAAGCGCGATCGCGTCCTGGTGCGCGACGAAATAGTCCACTGCCCTGCCGAGCATCGCGGTCCTTTCCGCAAGCGGTATCGTTTCCCAGCCAGCCTGCGCGGCTTTGGCCCGGGCAAAACTCTCCCGTCCTTGTTCGAGGGACATCGCGGTCCGCTCTACATGGACGCTACCGTCGACAGGGGACACGCATTGGATGATGGCATTCATTCGTCGCTCCAGTTTGCTTAGTCCTGCCACTTCGGTCAGAGGATCTCGAAATAGCGCTTCAGCTCCCAATCCGTGACCGCACGGGCGTATTGGCGTGCCTCGAACAGGCGGGAGTCCGAGAAGTGGCGCACGAAGGCCGGGCCGAATAGATCGATGGCCGCCTCGGACTGCTGAAGCAGTACAGCCGACGTCTCCAAGTTTCCAGGCAGGCGCCGAGATTCGGGGATGTCCTGGGCGTAGGCGTTTCCGACGGACCTTGCTCCTGGATCGATGCCTCGCTCGATCCCCAGAAGCCCCGATCCGATCGCGGCGGCCATTGACAAGTAGGGGTTCACGTCAGATCCCGGAACACGGTACTCTAGCCTCTGCGACTTAGGCGAGCCGGGGATGACCCTGATCCCGACGGTCCGGTTGTCGATGCCCCAGGTCGCTGCCGTCGGCGCCCAGTAGCCGGGCGTCAGGCGCGAATAGCTGTTGATGTTCGGCGCAACCATCGCGGCGAACTCACGTAAGTAGGCAAGCTGCCCGCCGAGGAAAAGCCGCATCGTCTCGCTCATCCCGTCGGGCGCCGCGGGGTCGTGGAACAGAGGCAGGCCTGCTGTCGACCAAAGCGACATATGTGTGTGGCCGCTCTGACCCGAAAGGGTCTCGTTCCATTTCGCCATGAAGGTCGCCATCAAGCCCCGCTTCTGGGCCAGTACCTTCATGAACGCCTTGAAGATCGAGGCTTTGTCGGCCATCGCCATCGCCTCGTCCACAGCGATGGCGGTTTCCACCACGCCCGGGCCGGTTTCGGCGTGCAGACCTTCCAGCGAAATGCCGATGGATCCGAAAGTGTCCAGGATTTCCTGATAGAGCCCCTCCTGCACCATCGACCGAAGAAGGGAATAACTGAAACTTCCCGGAGACAGCGTCTGGAGATCCCGGAAATCCTTCGCCTTCAGCGTGTCTGGGGTCTCTTGGAACATAAAGAACTCGAACTCCATCGCCGCACGGACCGAAAAGCCCATGCTTTCTGCCCGCGCCAGCACGCGGCGCAGAACGCCCCTCGGGCAGATGGCTTCGGCCGTGCCGGCGAACTCGCTCGCGAAGAACAGCGTCTCGTTTTCGAACGGCAGGACCATCGCGCTTTTGGGCAGAATCCGCAGGGTCACGTCTGGATATCCACTGTGCCAACCGGTAAAGACCGAATTGTCATAAAGGGTGTCGCTGACGTCCCAGCCCAGCAGGGCGTTGCAGAACCCGAAACCGTCATCGAGCGCCGACAGGAACTTGTCGCGGGCGATGTACTTGCCGCGCAGCACACCGTCCACGTCGAAGACCCCCACCTTCACATGGGCCGGATTACGTTCCCTCACCAGCGCGCGGGCTTCCTCGATGGTCGAGACGTTCAGCTTCTCTCCCGGCATTCGGGCACTCCATCAGACATAAATCGGAGGCGTTCCCCGGCTGTCACGCCGGGGCTCGGGCAGTCCGCGGCAGCTTGGTCAGAGACCGACTTCGGCGAACACTTCGGTCATGGTGTCGGCAAGAATGGCGAACATCCGGTCCATTTCCACCTCGGTCATCACGAAGGGGGGGCCAAGGACGATGGCCTGGCCAAGTGGACGGCAAATCAAGCCTTTCTCCAGCGCCTTGTTCGCGATCCGCTCTGAAATCTGGTACGACCCGTCCAGCGCAACCTTCGTCGCCTTGTCGGCCACCAGCTCCACCGCGCCCATGAAGCCAACGCCCCGAGCTTCGCCGGCATACTTGTGCTCGCCCAGCTGGCGAAGTCCCGACATGAAACGCCCACTCAGCCGGTTCACGTTCTCCAAGAGCCCCTCGGTTTCAAGCACCTCCAGCGCCTTCAGCGCGACCGCACTGCCCAGCGGGTTACCCCCTGCAGTAAAACCGTGCGGGAATTCCTCGGCCTTCTCGGACACAGCAGTCAGTGCAGCGCAGAGATCGGGGCCGAGAAGCACCGCGCCCATCGGGAAGTAGCCTGCCGTAATGCATTTCGAGGCGACGATGGCGTCGGGTTGGACATTGTACTTGTCGCTGCCCCACATCGCTCCGGTCCTGCCGAAGCCGGTGATTACCTCGTCCGCAATCAGCGGGATGCCATACTTGCGCAGGATCGGACGAATGGCCTCGAAGTAGCCTTCTGAGGGCGGTATCACCCCACCGGCACCCTGGACCGGCTCGGCGAACATGCCAGCGATGGTGTCGGGGCCCTCCTTGATGATCAACTCTTCCAGATTGCGCGCCAGCCGTTGCGAGAACTCTATCTCCGTCTCGCCGGCGCGTCCAAACCGCCAGAAGTGCGGGCAGTCTGCGTGCAGGAAGCCCGGAAGCGGCAGGCCGAACTCCGCGTTGTAGGCCTTGCCAGTCATGGAGGCGGTCGCGACAGTCACGCCGTGGTAAGCGTTCACGCGCGAGATGATCTTGCGACGTTGCGGCTGGCCGTTGCGGCGATGCAGCATCCACAGCATCTTGACGACGGTGTCGTTCGCTTCCGAGCCGGAGTTGGTGTAGTAGACCTTGCCGCTTGGGAATGGCGAAATCTCGATCAGCTTTTCCGACAGAGCGACGGTCGTGTCCGCGATACGACCGAAGAAAGCATGGTAGCCGGGAAACCTTCGCGCCTGATCGCAAAGGGCTTCGATTATCCCCCGGTGGTTGAAGCCCGCGACGTTGTTCCACAGGCCCGAGTTGGCATCCATGTAGCTCTTTCCGTGAACATCGAAGACATGAATTCCCTCGCCATGCGTTAGCACCACCGGGCCATTGCGATTCAGAGTATCAAGGTCGGTGAACCCGTGGAACACGTTGTGCATGTCGCGCTGTTCCCAGGAATTGCTAGTCTGATCCTTCATCTTGGGCTCCGGTATGTTTTTTGCATCATGCAAAATACATCCCACGCGAGGAGGAGTCGGTCAAGATGAAAGTTTTCAAGCGCGCAGGTACTCGCAGGCCCATCCGACACGCGCGATACAGCTACACTTAATAGAGTGTACAGGCCGCTATCTCGTGATTTGCCCATTCTGTACCGCCCGTCCGTGTACCGCGAGGGTCGCAGCGAACCGCTGACATCTGAACCGTTGGACGACATCGAGCACTTGGGCATCATAGGCGGCTTGGCCGATCAGTTTGCACAAATCTGATGCATGAAACTGCCAGTTCTTGCTGGGAGCAGCGGCAATAAGTCGATGCAGCTCCAGTTCTTCCGGCGTGGACCGCTTCGGTACCGCAAGCACATTTGGTTTCGCAGCAGAGTCGGGCGAAGTCCGCCACCGGCGCATGAAGCCCAGAAGAAACCCCGCGGGCACAGCTGTATTCCCCCGAGCTCTGTTGAAAGCAAGGAAGCGCTCCCAGATGACCTGCGTATCGACGTTCCAGCAGGCGAGCGACGCTTTCGCAGCTTTGATCAGATCCGCCCAAGGTGTGCGATACACGTTGGTCCCTGCATCAATCTCGATCCTTTCTGCAAAGATATTTTTGTTTTTAGACTCTCTAGATAGTGATGTGTCGCCTGAGGCTGACACGACATCTGGCAGGGCATCGGCATCAGCGGTTCCTCCGAACCGGAAGAGCCACGGCGCGAACTTACCGTTCGGCTTCCACCGGGCAAGTGCCAGGCTTGACGCAGCGAGCTCGACCAGTAGCGCCGTCAAATGCTGCCGTGACACCCCCATCTTTTCGGCAAGGCTGCCCAGCGTGAACGCGGCCGTTCCGCGCTCGAGCCCGTTGTAGCCATCCTTCCAGGCGATGCCGTCGAGGATGATCGTCGCGAGCTTGTGCGCCGCCGTGGAGAGCGGCGTTTCCGTGATGCGGCGCAGAATGGCGCCGGTCGTGAGTTCCATGATGTGTCGTTCCGTCTTTGGGCGACACCAGACCGTGAGGTGTGCGAAATTTCGTTCCGGCAAAGGCATTTGCCGGTTGAACGGACCCAAAGCTCGCGCTAAATTCCCACTACCACGAGGAAATCAGTGCGGCGTCGGGCCTATGGTCTGGCGTCGTTTCTGTTTTTGGGGGCCTTAGTCTTTCGATCGTTTGAGATCAGGCTGGCACGTCAGGTCATCAGTAGCGCACCTCCTCGAAGCCGTAGGTGCCCTCGTAGTCGGTCCAGTCGACGAAGACGCCGCGGAACCAATAGTCAGAGCAGCTAGTCCCCGGGCGGAACGCTGAAGCGGACGGAACCCGGGCCGGCGTGGACCGCGCCCAGGCGAAGTCACCCTGTTCGCCGTAGGTCCCCTCGCGGATTGTCGACCAGGTGTTGCAGTCACCGTCCCTGTTGCGATGTCGCCGGTATTCGACCTGGAAGACATGGATTGAGCGCACGAAGTCGTAAGCCGGATCGGAAATGTCGACGTCCGCCCGGTCTTGGACCAGATAAAGCTCGGCAGGGCTCTCGCCCCAGGACTCGTGAAGTTGCTCTCTTCCCTCACGCAGCGCGATCTCGAACAGCCGCTCCATGGGGGCTTTCTCGCGGTTCAAAGATGCCCGCATCGGGCAGTTCCAGATCTGCAGCGGCGGCTCGACCGGCCAAGGCGTGATCCGAGCGATGAAGACAGCACGGGCGTGGGCACATTCCGCTGAAGCCGGCCAGCCGCCTGCAAGGCAGAGAAGGATTGCACAATCGACGGGATAGGCGGCAACCGGCGCCGCAAGCGATAGGGAGACTGCGGTCGCTGCGACGGCGGCCGCGGCTCGTAGAGAGTTCATTACTGGTTTCCTTGTGAAAGAGCCTGAAGGGAAGGAGCAGGGAGGCTTGTTTTGGCGAGGTCAACCGTCGGGCTCGGTGCCGAGCGCCTGATAGTCGCGGATCGCGCGGTTGATCTCTTCGGACACTTCTGCTCGCGCGGCATCCAGACAGCGCAGATAGGCCTGCGCCTCATCGAAATAGGCCGTGAACTCCTGCCCGAGCTCCACGCGAAACTCGGCACGCGTGGCGGCATCCATGACCGGCGCGGGCGGGACAGGCGGCAGGCAGTCCAGTGCCGTCGCAGCATGAGCGACCCCGCAGACAGGGATTGTGAGCAGGGCGGCGGCGACGAGGCGTGTTCGGCTTGAGGTGAGAGGTGGCATCCGCGGTCCGGAGATTTCAAAACATGTGCATGAATTGCAAAACACCGCTATTGACGCAATAGTATTCTACCGCTAGTGGTGCCGTCACGTTGCGCGACGACATGTTTCTCATCAGCGCGACATGCACTATGTTCTGCCGTGAGCGTGTTGCTTCGGAAGGTGCCAACCCATGAGGAACTTGACCCCGGTGATCTTGCAGGCCGGACTGAAGGAGGCCCTGACCGAAGGCGGCATCGTCGAAGCCCTCTGTGTCGAGGACGCAAAGAAGGTTCTCAATGTCTGGCAAGGCACCTGGCGCATCCAGTTGCGCCTTGGCGACCAGACAGCCCTTCTTGTAATCTCGCGCGGGCTCGAACCACGGGAATTCAAGACCGTCACCGGTCTCATCTCCTTCGCGGTCGAGTTGGGTCTGACCACGGTTCCCGTTCCTTTGAAGAAGGGCGAGAAGGCGACCTGGACCCATGACACGGAGGCGGACCCTAACTCGTGATCTGACCCTCTGCGGCGGGCTGGCGCTCTGGCTTGTTGCCGCACAAGGCGCAGTCGCCGAGGTCATTGACCTGGGGGCAGGATCAGAGGACCTACGGGTTCGGGCCAGCGTTCTCGATTTTGGCAAAGCGCTTCCCAAACGCGGCGATCTGAACGGCGCTAGGTTCACAGATGATGTTGAGACTGATGCAGCTGATGAAGGTCTCGTTGTGCTTGCGTCCTATGGCACAACCCAGAAAGGGAGGGGTCCGCGTGGCACGGCCGAGATCGAGGACCTCGTACTCGACGTTGGTGACGACTACCTCCGCCATCCGGCGCTGAAAGCGGCGGGACTTTCCGGCACGGAATGGCTCGCGCTCTTCCGGGCCAACATCGCCGTGGAATCCGCTTTCAATCCGAATGCGCGCTCATCGGTCGGGGCCATCGGGCTTGGGCAACTGATGCCCGGAACCGCTGATCTGCTCGGCGTCGATCCCCATGATCCTGAAGACAACCTGCACGGCTCGGCCCGCTATCTCCTCGCGCAGCTTGAGGACTTCGGCGCTACTGATCTTGCACTCGCTGCCTACAACGCCGGACCCGAAGCGGTCCGCGATTACGGCGGCATTCCCCCTTATGCCGAAACCGAGGGCCATGTGGCCAAGGTTCTACGGCTGACCAACGCAACCCTCAGTTCGGAGTAATCCACATGTTCCGCAATTTTTTCGGCGCGCGCTTGCCGCGCCTGGCTTTGCACACCCTTTTGCTGGCCCTGCCCTTCGCGGCGATCCTCGCGGAGCCTGCCCTCGCACAGAACCTCGACCCGCTGGAAAACATGCTCCAGGTCGTGGTGGACGGCCTTACCGGTCCGATCGGGCGGCTGATCGCGATCCTCGCTGTCGTGGCGGCAGGCTACATGATGTTCACCGGACGCCTGAACTGGCCGTTGTTCCTCGCGATCTTCTTCGGTGTGGTCCTCGTCTTCTCGGCCGCGACCATCATCGACGGCTTTGCGGCCCCTTGACGCGGGATCGGCGACAGGTCGGGTGGCATCGCACACCCGGCTTGGCCAATCCCCCGGATGTTCCCCATGCATGACGCGCCTCTGTTTCTCGGTCTCACCCGGCCGCCGAAGATCTTCGGCCTGCCCATCGGCTACTTCGTGAGCCTGATGCTGGGCTCGGTCATCCCGTTCGTGGGCGCAAACGACTGGCGGTTTCTGCTGATCGGTGTCGTTGGCTATCCGGTCTTGTGGTTCGTGGCAGACCGCAATCCGAACCTCTTCGAGACGGTCGCGGTGGTCTTTTCCCGGACCCCGCGCACGCGAGGCAAGTCGGCCTTTGCCGGAGATCGCCATGTCAGCTGATCTCAAATCCCTCTTCCCGGCCACTCCGGCGCTTCGATCTGTCTTGCGGCCTGAGGATCTCGCAGCCGAGACCCTCGCCCGGCACTTGCCCTGGCTCTCCGCACCTGCGGACAATCTGATCCTGACCCGGCAAGGTGACCTGATCGCCTCTGCCGTGGTCGAGGGGCAGGACAGTTTCACGACGGAAGAGGGGGACCTCTCGCTCGCGACCACCTCACTTGCGCGGCTGATCGGCCAGTTGGGCGAAGACTTTGGGTTCCATGTCTCCAAGCTGACCCTGCCGGACGCACCCCAGCTGAAGCCCTTCGATGGTAAGGGCACTGGGACCGAATTCGCGGCCATGGTCGATACCCGCTGGCAAGGGCATCTTCGCGCACGCACGCTGAAGCGGCGGGCGCTGGTGGTGTCCCTCATCCTGCGCCCCACGGCGCTGAAACGTGCCCCCCTTATAGGTGCACTTTTCAAGGCGGCCTTCACAGGCGATCTCGGTCAGCGGATCGAACGCCTGAATGAAGCGATGGGGCTTTTGGCCGGAGCTTGCCAGGGTCTGGGCTTCCGGCGGCTGACCGTTTCCTCCGGGGAATGGCTCGGTCTCCTGGGCGTCCTCCTCGGACAGCCGATGGCCAAGGTCCTACCGATGCGCGGCCAGTTTCTGAGTGCGGCTATAGCATCGTCGCAGATGACGTTTGCTGGCAAGCGGGTGGAAATCGATACCGGTGCCGGGCAGCACTTCGGGACGATCTTCGGCGTGAAATCCTATCCGGCCCGCACCTGGGCGCGGATGCTCGATGCGCTGGAACTGCCCTACGACATCGTCATCACCAACAGCTTCACGCCCGCCCGCAACAACGAGATCGAAGAGCGCATCAAGCGCACGGCACGTCAGATGCGCGCCTCTGAGGACGCCGCCGAAACCCTGCGACAGGAGCTTTACGAGGCCGCAGACAATGTCGCCTCGGGCAGACAGGTCTTCGGCAAGCATCACCTGACCGTAATGGTCACGGGCAAAACCCCGGAACAGCTGGAAGAGGCCGCCTCCGAAGTCTGGCGGGCGGGGCAGGATTGCGGGGCGACCCTCGTGCGCGAGAGCTTCGCGGCCCGCGCGGCCTGGTTTGCCCAAGCCCCAGGCAACTGGGCCTACCGCCCGCGCACCGCCCTTCTGTCGGCCCAGAACTTTGCCCACCTCGCGGCCCTGCATCGGGTGACCGAGGGCCGCCCGAAGGTGCAATCGCCCTGGGGCGAGACGATCACGGCGCTGCCGACGGTGACCTCGAGCCTTTACCGTTTCAATTTCCACGACAAAGGCGAGCGGGGAGCCGAGCCGAGCGCTGGCCACACGCTGGTTCTCGGCCGAACCGGATCTGGCAAGACTCTCGGCACGGCTTTCCTCATGGCGCAGGCCCGGCGGGTGCATGCCCGCATCCTCGTCATTGACAAGGACCGGGGCCTCGAGATGGCCGTGCGCGCCTTGGGTGGAAGCTACTCTGCGATCAGGATCGGCGAGGCGACCGGCCTCAATCCGTTCCAGACCGAGACCGATGAGCGCGGGGCGGCCTGGCTCACCGACTGGCTTGGTGACATCCTTGCAGGGTCGCGCCCCTTCGAGACCGCCCAAACCGTCAGCCTGAACGCCGCTGTCCGTCAGATTGTCACGGCCGATCCGCGGCTCAGGACGTTCGATGGCCTCGCCACCCTCGTCGCGTCAACAGACGACGAGGGCGATCTTGTGGGCCGGGTCCGGGAATGGGGGCAGGGAGGCCGACATGGCTGGCTCTTTGGGCCCGGAGCCACATCCCAGATCAGCCTATCCGAGGATGTGGTCGGCATCGACATGTCGGAGATCCTCGATCTTGGGACCGAGCGCTCGGCACTTCTCGCCTATCTCTTCCGCCGCATCGAGCGGGTGATCGAGGATCGCCGTCCGACCCTCATCGTCATCGATGAAGCCTGGAAGATGCTTGACGATCCGATCTTCGAGAAGCGCCTGCACGATTGGCTTGTCACCATGCGGAAGAAGAACGCCGTGGTGATGATGCTGACTCAGACACCCACCCATCTGACCCGAGTCAAGGTTGGGCAGATCATCGCAGAAAGCGTGGTGACGCAACTGCTCTACCCGAACCCGCGTGCCAACCCAGAGGATTACCGGATCCTGCGGCTGAACGAGAAAGAGGCCGAGTTTCTCTGCACGCCCACCGGTGGCCTGCGCCTCGCTCTCCTGCGCTCAGCCGGAGACTCGGTCTTCGTGAACATGGATCTCGCGGCCCTCGGACCTGCACTCACCGTTCTCGGCGGCGGCCGATCCGGCGAAGACCGCGCCCCCTATGCCTGGCGCGATGCCCCTGATTTCTGGAAGGACATGACGTGACCCGACACGACCGCCTGATCCCTCTCTCCCTTCTCGGGATCACTCTCCTTTCCGCCTGCGCCGGCGTCGAGACGGGGGCCGTTTCCCCCTGCCACGGCCAGTTCCGGGCCGAGGGCAAATACTTCGCGGCGCGGGAGCAAAGCGACGGCACGACAGTCATTGTCTCGACGATGAACGCGCCCGACACGCTCTGCGGGAACTGAGCCACCGCATGCGTCGCGCACCCCTCCTTCTCGGGCTTCTCCTGGGCACTGCGCTGCCCGTGGGCCTCATGGCCCAAGGCGTGCCAATCATCGACGGTTCGCGGCTCTCGAACTTCATCTCGCGACTTGCCGAACAGGCTGCAGACGCCGTGAAGCAGGGAGAGAAACTCGCCACGCGCTCCGAGCTCAGCGAGATCGAAGACGACCAGCTGGCGGCCTATGAGCGTTTCCTCGCGGATACGACCGGCGTGACCGACCTCAGCGGCTTTGAGATGGGGTCGGGCTCCTTTCCGCCTGCCGATGAAGTCTATCCTCTTGAGGAGACCAGCCCGGAAAGCCAGCGGCTCTTCGGGGAAGGTGAGACGGTCGAGGCGATGATCATCGCGACAGCCGCGCGCTATGAGACGCACCCCGGTGTCGTGAAAGTCGGGCTCACGCCCACGACCTGGCGCATTCTTTTCCAGTCGCTGGTGAAGCAGGAAAGCGGGTTTTCCAACGCGGCGATCAGCCCGGTCGGTGCCATGGGGTTTTGCCAGTTGATGCCGGGCACTGCCGCCGATCTCGGCGTCGATCCAACCGATCCGCTGCAGAACCTCGATGGTGGCGCGCGCTACCTCGCGACCCAGCTCAACAGCTTTGGCCGGATCGACTTCGCGCTCGCGGCCTATAACGCCGGGCCCGGCAACGTCCAGAAATACGGTGGGATCCCACCTTTCGAGGAAACCCAGAACTATGTCCGCCGGATCTCGGGTTACTACGACGCCTATCTCTCGGTGATCACCGGGGCGGACGTGACAGGCACTTTGGCGGGGGTGGAGGGTGCGAGTGCCGAGTGGGGCAACATCTCCTCGGCCTTCATCGGCTATTCCGGCCAGCAGTCGGGGCAGATCGAGTCGGCAATGGCGCGGATCAAGGGCTTCCTTGAAGAGGCCAAGCCCCTGACCCCGAAAGAAGCAGTCGACCAGAACACTTACATGCTCGCCGAACGCGCGCGTCTCATGGCCCTCACGCTCCGGTTGCGCGCGGGGGCGGTCAAAGTCGAGGCGGCGCGTGGGCTCTCGGACGCCGCGCAAGCCCTGCAATACACGACATTCTGGGAGTATTCGGATGCACCGTAACCTCACGGCCGCGACAGCGGCGCTGTGTTTTGCCCTTCTCGGGTCAGCAGCCTTTGCACAGGGCGTGCCTGTCATCGACGGCACCAACCTCGCCAAGAACATCGAGCAGTTGCAAGCAGCCCTTCGCGATGCGGAAAACCAGATCGCGCAGATCGAGGAGTTGAAGAAGCAGGTCGAGACCGGTCTCGAACAGCTGACCAACCTCGAAGGCATCCTCGGATCGATCTCAGGCCTGAACGAGATCGCGAGCCTTTACAATTCGGTGGAGGACCTGCGTTCGCGGGCGGCCAAGATCACAGACCTTTCCGGCTTCCAGGATGCGCTGACCATCGGGGATTTCGACGGGCTCCTGGACAGCCTGCTTGATGGCGACGTGACCATGGGCGACAAGATGGCCGCCGAGTACATGCGCGACACGCTGGAAGGGGCCGGGCTGACCTCTGAGACCCTGGCCGGCCTTTCGTCATCAGAGAACCCGCAGGACAAGCTCATCGCAACGACCGCGGCCACGAGTGCCACGGCGATGGGCGTGGCGCAGCTCTCCTACGAGGAAGCCGCCCAAAGCCTCGCCCGGATCGACGGCCTTGTTGATGAGATCGCGAACCAGGACACGCTCAAGGAAAGCATCGACCTCAACACCCGGATGGCCGCCGAGACCAACTACATGCTCGGCCAGATGTGGCGGCTGAACGCGGCTGCGGGTCTCGCGGCCGGGCAGACTGGCGTCAACTGGGCCGCAGAACAAGCCAAGGAAAAGAGCTTCTTCGACTATTCGGGGGCCGAATGATGCGGCGGGCTTCTTACCATGTCACGGCGATTGCTGTCCTGGTCTGCTTTGCCAGCTTCGCTGCGGCAGAAGACATCGCCACTTTCAGCGACGTTCAGCTAATCGAAGAGACCCGGGAAGCGGTAGGCGCGCAGGATGCGGAGGCCGCGCTGGACCTCCTGACCGAAATGCAGCGACGCGGGACCGGTATCTTTGCCGGGGCGGAGAGGAGTTCTTGCGGCGAGGTGATCGACCTCCCCGAGGGGATCACCGACTGGCGCTTCAAAGGTGCCGCGCGGCAGGCTTACATTACAGCAGCGAAGACGAAGGCCCTGGAGGCGGGGACATGCGCTTGCCTCTTCGATGGCTTCAGCTTCGACATGTTCACGTCGGAAGTCCTGGGCAAGTCGTCTGTCGATCTCGTCAACGATGACCGGGCAGAGCTCGAGGCCTATCTCAAGCAGCACCAACGCGAGACCGAGGCGCGCTATCGCGACCTCGAGACCGTCTGCCGGTCCATGTGATTCATGGCCATCATCGCCGACATCCTGACCCAGGTCGACGCCGCCGCAACTGCGGTTGGCGCTACGGCATTCGACGCCGTTGCTGCCGAAATCGTGCCGGTCTTCCGGGTCGGGTCGGTCCTGGTGGTGGCGCTGGTCGGCGTCAACCTGATGGCGCAGGCCGCGCCGATGACCCTGCGCAATGGTCTCGGCCTGATGGTGCGGATCGCGGTTGCGTCGGCCTTCTTGTCGTCCTGGACGAACTTCAATGCAGTCTATGGAGTCCTGACCAATGCCCCGAGCGAGATCGGGGCCGTCGTCCTTGAGGCCTTCGGCGGTGGATCGGGCAACCTCTATGAAGGTCTCGACTCGCTCTACCTTCAGGCCCTCGATGTCGGGCAGGCGATTAGCCAGAACGGCAGCTATATCACCGGTGCCCTCGCCGGCCTTCTGATGTTTCTCGTGGCTGCCCTGATGGCGACGGTGTCGATCATCGTGATCTCCGCCGCGAAGATCATGATCGGCGTTCTCGTGATCTTCGCGCCGATCGCGATTGCCTGCACGCTTTTCAAGGTGACCGCCCCGCTCTTCGATCGGTGGGTGCACCTTGCCCTCGGCTTTGCTTTCTACCCGATGCTCACCTCGGGCATGGCGGCCTTCACCATCGCGATCGCCCGCGACCTGACGCCCGCCTCGCTCGCCTCGGTGGAAACCATCGGCGATGTCCTGAGCTTCGTCGTAGTCATGATGCTCGGCACCGGGCTCATGGCCATGGTGCCCACGATCGCACAGTCCCTCGCCTCGACCGCGACCGGTCTCGGCAGCGTCGCAGCCTCGACCTTCCGCACCGCCGACAGCGTCAAGGGTTACGGCCGCACCGGCATCGCGTCCGGGATCGGTGCGGGCCGAGGAGCGGCTGGTCTTGATGCAGGCGGTCGCCGTCCCTCGGATGCGCGCCTGAACGGCAATACCGCCGGACAGATCGGGCGGTCCGCCGTGCAGACAGCGTTGCGGCTCGCGAGCCGGACACCCGGCAAAAGCTGATGCCCAAGAACTCGAGAAGTGGAGGACCGCCCATGGAGGCGCATGGATTTGATGTCGATCTCGTTCTGGAGCCCCGCCTCTCGGCCCGGCGTGCCTGGATTGTCGCGAGTGCCGCAGGCGGGCTGAGCCTGATCCTTGCGACCGCCTTGGTCCTCGTTCTGCCCTTGCGGGAAACCCAAGTCTTCACCGTCCTCGTCGATCGTCAGACCGGTGACGCCGAAAACATCCTGCAGGTCGCTCCGACCGGGATCGAGGATCAGGAGGCACTGAAGCAAAGCCTCCTTGTGGCTTACGTCTCAGATCGTGAAGGCTATTTCCTCGCGGGCATCCAAGCCCGGCTTGAAAGTGTCCAGCGGCGCTCGACAGGTAGTGCCGAAGAGAGCCTGCGGCTTCTCTGGTCGAAAGGCGGGGGCAACAAGGCCTATCCGCCGGATGTCTACGGCCCAGGTGCGGAAGTCACGGTGACCGTGCGCCGGATCACGTTCCTTTCGCCGAACGTCGCCCAGATCCGTTTCCTGAAAACCCTGCGCAAGACGAAGCAGGAGCCGGTGACGCAGCCCTTTGTCGCGACGGTCGAGTTCGCCTTCGAGCCGAAGACCGAACGCTCCCTCGCCCATGTCTGGGAAAACCCGCTCGGCTTCACCGTCTCGGCCTACCGCGTCGACGCCGAAACCCTGGAGACCAATCCATGACCCGTTCTCTCCTCCTCCCGGGACTTGCCTTCGCCTGCGCCCTCGGCTTCGCGACTGTTACCTCCGCCGAAGTCGCCCCCGCATCGATGGGTGCCGACGCGCGCGTCCGGTCGGTCCTCTACAACCCCGTCGATGTCATCCAGCTCGACACGCATCTCCGCGTGAACACCGCCATCGAACTGGGCGCCGGAGAGCGGATCGACTCGGTCCTTCTCGGCGACAGTGAAGCCTTCGAGGTCGAGGTGCTCTCGAACCGGACCACGGTTTCCGTGAAACCCCTGATCGCCGGGGCCGAGACCAACATGACGATCTATACTGGGCGGCGCACGATCTCGCTGTCGATCAGCGAGGGTAGGTCTCGTAACCCGACCTATCGGCTCGTCCTGCGCTATCCTGAGACGGGCACGAGCCGGACCGCCCGCAGCACGGTGGCCGCAGGCTCACGCGACATCGGGTATGCCTGGTCTGGCGATGAGACCCTGAAACCCCTGCACATCTGGAATGATGGGCAAGCGACCTACTTCGCCTTCGCCCCGGGCCTTCGTCCCTCGATCTTCGGCGTCGATGCGACGGGACGCGAAGTGACGCTGAACTCCGGCACGCGGGGCAGCATCGTCCGCGTCTCGGGCCTGCGCTCCGCCTATTCGATCCGGATCGGCGGCCAGGTTCTGTGCATCGAGCGGGTAGATGGGGGCATGACCACCGATCCGGCCCTGCTCGCCAAGCTTCAGGGATGGGAGTTCTGACATGGCGCAACCGGAAATGACCGATCCGCAGAAGGGCACTGAGCCGGACTACAAGGTCGAGCGACCCAAGCCGAAGATGACCCGGCAGCAGCGACTTGGAATGGGTGCGCTGCTGGCAGGAGCGAGCCTTGCGGCGCTCTGGACAGTCTGGCCCTCCAGCCGCGCCATCCCCGATGTGGAAACCTCCGCCGTCGAGGAATTCCAGGATCAGGTGGGCGGCTCGCCCTTCGGAGCGATTGAGCCCGGACCGGACGCGAAACCCGCAAGCGATGGGTTCTCCGATGTCGAAGGGGAACTGGCCTCACAGCGGGAAGACCTCGAAGCGCGGAACGCCACACTCCAGTCAGAGGTAGAGCGGCTGCAGCGCGAGCTGGGTGATCTTGCCGACAGGGCAGATGCCGAGAAGGACCAGACCGCCAAGGAACTGGCGCTCGCCCTCGAAGAGGCGCAGTCGCAAAACCTTGCCCTCATGGAAGACATGCGGCGGCAGTTCGATCAGGAAATCGCCGTCCTGAAGGCAAGCGCCGATACAGCTAGTGCCGCCGATGCCGCACGAGAAGCCGATCTGGCCGCCAAACGTGCCGAGCGCGAGGCTCAGCTTGCGGCCCGCGTGGCCTCGCCTTCGGTCGTCTTCGACGATGGCCAAAAGGGTGGGGCAGGGGATGCCGTTATGGGGATGTCCGAAGCCCCTGCCGAGGGTCGAGATGCTGCGGGTCGGGATTTCGTGCAGTCGGTGCGGGAAGCCACCGCCACCGAGGTGAGCCAGGTTATCGCCAATCCTTCGAACACCGTCCTGCAAGGCACGATGATCGAAGCGACGCTTGAGAATGCGGTCGATTCGAGCCTGCCTGGCCAGATCACAGCGATCGTGACCCGACCGGTCTGGTCCTTCGATCAGGCGCAAATCCTGATCCCCGCCGGCGCGCGCCTTTTCGGCGATTATTCCTCGGACGTGGCCATCGGTCAGGGCCGCATTCTTGTGGCCTGGACGCGGCTCGTCACCCCGGACGGGCAGTCCGTGCAGATGGAAGCCTTCGGTGGCGATGCCCAAGGTCGCTCCGGCATCACGGGCAGGGTCAACACCCGGTTTGGTGCGAGGTTCGGGTCGGCTGCACTCATTTCCCTTCTCGGGGCCGCCCCCGCCGTCGCCGCCGCGAAATACACCGACGAGGTTAGTTCCGACACGGCCGAGAGCATGGGCGAGGATCTGAGCGCGGCCATGGGTTCCGCGGTCGAAGCCTATACGAGCCTGCCGCCGATCATCACCGTCGCCCCCGGGGCCGCAATCACGGTCATGGTCGACCGCGACTTGGAAATCTGGTGATGGATGATCGGCCAAGTTTCCTCGGGACTTACCTCACGCCGATCGCGCCCTTGTTCATGCGGGACGATCTGGTCGAGGTGGCGATCAACCCGGACGGAAAGGTCTGGATCGAGCGAAAGGGCGCGACGCACATGGAGCGGGTCGCGCATCTGTCCATCGATCGGGTCCTGTCTAACAACCTTGGGCAGGCAATAGCTTCTGCCGTTGGCGTGCAGTTCTCCGACAAGAAGCCGACCGTTTCGGGAAAGATCGTCTTGGGCGATATGGCGATCCGGGCGCAGGTTGTGGCGCCGCCCATAGTGGAAGGCGGGATGGCTATCACGTTCCGGCCATTCAAGGTTTCCGCCGATCAGCTGATCGAGCCGCGCCTCTTACACGGTTGTCTCGTCGATCTCGACGCCAAGCGTCGGGAAAGGGCAGGGGAGGCGATGAAGCTGGCTCAGGCCGGGCAAGTTGTCGATGCCATGCGGCTTTGCGTCGAGGAGCGCATGAACATCCTGATCTCAGGCGGCACCTCGACCGGCAAGACGACATTCGCTCGGTCTTTGTTGTCGATGGTGGACCCGGGGGAGCGGATACTGACCATCGAGGATGCCTACGAGCTGTTCCCCCAACAGGAAAACGCCGTGGCACTCAAGGCGGATCGCAGCGCCCTAGGTGAACGCACGCCTGCGCGGCTGCTGGAAGCCTCGCTCCGGATGCGGCCGGACCGGATCATCCTAGGCGAGTTGCGCGGCGAGGAAAGCCGAACCTTCCTCGAAGCGATCAACACCGGGCACGGCGGGTCGTTCACAACCATCCATGCCGACACCGCCCGGAAAGCCATCGATCGGTTGGCGATCATGGTCATGGCCGCCGGGCTCGGCATGGGGTTCGAGGAGGTGAAGCGGTACTGCGAGGGGAGCGTGGATTTGGTGGTGCAGCTTTCGCGGCAGGGCGGGCTGCGCGGGGTGGCGGAGATACTGTGCCTTTGAGGATCGCGAACGGCCCAAAGCAGTCATTGGCCGCAAATCAATTTGCATAGGACAATTCTTCAAAGCAGTCACTCTGAGGTGCTTGATCCCAGGACTTGATGCAGTGATCCTTTCCGATGAATGGACGACGCTTTGGGTCAGGTTCATCGCTATAGCACAACGACCACATGCGCCGTCGTGCCAATATTACAGGGGCGCAGTCTTCGTTCGCGCATTCAGGCTGGGAGCGGGCATCTACCCAAAGACGGTGGCGGTTGATGAGATAATGAACGTGTCTACATAGCAGCGATCTACGGTTTTGACGTAAGCGTTTCCTGGGCGGCACCTTCCCAGTTTTTGTCTGACCTGCGACTCCGCCTGTGATGGAGATTTGCGGGGAGTTTCGCGATGGCGACTA
>Ga0155345_142_pt1 | contig 35221 bp, 22 predicted proteins | sample RifCSPhighO2_02_FD_106313 | JGI IMG/M metagenome (GOLD analysis project Ga0155345, IMG submission 106313) | Rhodobacterales bacterium RIFCSPHIGHO2_02_FULL_62_130
GAGGTGCCAGAGAACGAATCACGGACGATTCCTGTGGGTCAAGCCTAAATATGCCACCGCTTCCGCCTCGAACCCCAACTTGTGGGTAACTTCAAGCCGGTTGGCACCGCCTGCCTGATGGGAGGGTGATCGTTTAAGGCACGTGCATAGCGACGTCGTTAACGACGTGTCTTATGCGGGGCTGGTGATGCGTGGCGATATTCTGGGGCTGGAGCGGCGTCGTCGTTGGTACGACGAGGAGAAGCTTGAGATCGTTTTGTCGGTCGGCGTGGGCGGCGCGACGGTGACGCAGGTCTGGTTGCTGACACCAACCTGGACCGGAGATTCCACCGGTGACCACCGATATGATGAACCTGCGCGACCTCGTCGAGAAGACGCCTGACGCTGAACTGTTGCGCGAGATGATCGGCTTTTCCGACCCAATCGGCTTTCCTAATCGTCCCAGCGCATTTGGTTGGCCAAGGCGAAATCGCGAACGTTAATAGGTTTCCGGTGGGCCAGATCGTTGCGCAAGTTTGCCAGCGCCGCAACCTGGTCCGCTTGCTCTCGAACCAAGACCCGGGTCAATTGCCGTCGCAGGCCACCCAGTTCGATATCCTCGACGTTGACGACCCCAAGGCCCCTGAGATGCTCGTCCAGATAGAGATGCTTGCGATAGCGTTCGATCAACTTTTGACGGTGGCCCTCAATCCAGGGGAAAAGAACCGACAGCTGGGACTTCCAGATACGATGTTTCAACTCGGTGACGTTTCCACGGTTAAGAAGATCTAGCGGACAGGCAAATGGACCTTTGCCGAAGGTGGGCGTCGTCGCGACCGCTTCATCGGCGCGGCGCCGCAACCAGCCGAGCGGATCCAGGATGTCTTCGTCCCGCTGGCTGACCAAATCCGCCACCAAGTCCAACCGCCAGCCGCAGAGCTCGACAGCGAGGTCCACGGCCATGCGCTGCAACAGATCGTTGCGTTCCGACGGTACGGCATATTCTGCCCAGATCATGGAGTCGGCCCGTCGCAGCCGCTTGGCCCAAGTCAATTGGCCAATTCCCGGAACTCTTGCATCGCCAAGGAACAAGATGGCCCCGCCTTCGCCTGCTTTGGCGAAAGAGGTCGCGAAATCGCTTAGCGCATGGGCCCAGCGCGCCAGATCGGCCGGGGCTAGGTGCTGTGCCTCGACCAAAAGCACGCGCCCCGAGGCCACGAGCTGCGCCATGGGCGCGCCGGCCAGCCCACAGGCCTCGCCCAGCGCGGCCAGGGGAAGCTCACCGGGTCTGGGCGCCAGCCGCTCGACAGTGACCGTGTCGCGCAGATGCGACACCAGCCGATCAGCCAATCCGGAAGGGGTCGAGGCATCGCTTGTGACGATGGCCCCGCCCTTCCAGACGAGGGGCTCGACCTCGGCCAAGAATTGATGCGCGGCAGGCAGCAACCAAGGGTCGGCCCCACGCATCAGGACCGCCTGGGTTCGTTACAAACCCGGTAGAGCAAGGCCCCTAAGGGCGCGAGGGCGATGGCAGAGGGTTCGGGCACCTGAAAGAGCCCCAGATCTGCCATCCGCGCGATCTCTTGCCTGGCGTCGGGGCTTTCGGCGGCCAAGAGGTTGATCAATTCCTCTTGGTCTTGCAACTCATCGCCCTGCAGCAATTCGGCCGCGTTGCAGAACAGGGGCACGAGGCGGTCGGGCAGACCCACCTGGTTGGCCGAGAGGGTGACGCTCGCCCCTAGGTCGCGCAGCCGCGCCGCAAGGCCCTCGCGCCGCCCCTCGGCGATCAGGGGATCAAGCCTCGGGCGCAGTTGCCCTAGGATCGCCGAGGCCCCGCCCGAGATCTCGAGCAAAGCCTCGCGCACTTCGGGCGTGTCAAGGAGAGGCAAGCCGCTGTCAGCAAGCCAGGCCCGCAGCATCGTGCGCTCCCACGGCTTGGCGCGAAAGACCCGGATCTCGGCCGGGATGCCGCGCGGCCAGACACGGGCCGCGACATCAGGGCCACCGACGATGACCGGAAGGAGCCGCCCTTCGCGGACACTTGATTGTGCAACAAGCCAGGTCAACCAATCCGGTTTGACGCTCTGGGCTTGCAAAACCAAGACCTTGCGCCCCTGCACCCGATCGACGAGTCGGCGTAGATCGGCCTCTTGACCACGGAAGACCTCGCCAGACAGGCGCCCCTTGCCGTCATGCCATCCTTCGGCCAGATCGGCCAGGATCTGGGCCTGGTCGCCCCCGAGGACGGCCGGAGCTGCAATGACCAGCCGCAGCCCGGGAGCCTCGGTGTCGAACAGCGATGCCATCGACCGATCCGGCAAGGGGGAGCGGCGGTCGATATGCGGATCAGGGCCGACCCGCCGGTGATAATGGCTCGGGTCATAGTCGACCCGAGGCTCCTTTTCTGCGATCTGCAGGATCTCTTCGTCCAATTGCGCAAGTTGCCCCAGCATCTGCGCCACCTGGGCACCGCGCAGACCGTAAAGCCCCCGCGGACCTGGCAAGCGGATCAGGACGCCAAGATCGACCATTTCGTCCAGAAACGCCGGGAAATCGGCGCGACTGAGCTTTTCCTGACCCGCCGGCCACCAGATCTCGGCCTCACGCTGCACTTCATCGGCGGCCATCGCCCCGCCATCGGCATCGGCCGACAAGATTCGGTGCCGACCGAGGACCTTCGCGATCAGCTCGTAACGCGGGTCGAGGTTAAGCGTCCACTGGAACCGCTCGCGGATCTGGGCGTTTATTCCTTCGGAGGAAGGCCCTCGGAAGAGCTGTTCTTCCTTAAGCACCCAACGCGGCCCAGGCCCCTGCGGGCGGGATTGGTTGGACAGCCCCTCGAGCAGGGCCTTCAAGAAGACCTGAATCAGCGAGGGATAAAAATTCACCCGCGTTAGCAGCGAATGGACGAGTTCGGGCCTTTCATAATCGAACCCGGCCGCCCGCATCGGCTCGACCACCAGGCGGCGCGCCTGCTGGCTGCTTTCGGGAGAGGTGTTCAAGGGCCCGATACAGATCGGTTTCGAGAGATGGACCAAGGGCGAATTCGGTGCCTTGGCCATCCGCTGAACATTGTGCAGGCCCGCAAAGACGACCTTGAAGCGCCGCTGGGTTTCTTCCATCAGGTCTTTCAGGGGGTTCAGGTTCGGAAAACCACTGCGTGCCTCCGAGCTTAGGAAGAGGTCGGCCTCGTCGACCAGCAACAGGATCCGCCGCTCGCCGCTCTTATTCAACCAAGCCTTTATTGCGGCGCGGATGTCATCGAGGTTCTCGGCTGTCTTGGGAAGCACTTCGTCATCCAGGAGAACGCGACGGATTGCCGACCAAATCTGCGAGGCGGGTTGCACTGGGCCGCCGAATTCGTCGATCTTCAGATAATATGCGTGGCGCCCGGTGAGGGGTTGGTGGGAACGCTTGCGAACGTGGTGCAAGAGGGCCGATTTCCCCAATTGGCGCCCGCCGTAGACGAGGCAACCGTCGGCGGTGGTGCTTTCTATCTGGGCAATCTCGGATTCGCGACCGAAGAACATCTCGACGGGGATATTGCCAGCACTGGTCGTGTAGGGCTGCAGATAGCCAAAGGGTGTGGCGCAGGCAAAGAGCCGCTGCAGCCAATTGCCGCCAGTGGTCAAGTACAGGACCTGGGCCTCGTCGATCAGCAGGACCGTCTGCTTGGCTTTGCGCATGGCAAGGCCAAAGCTTTCTCGCCGCGCCTTCGACAGGCGACCGAATACCAAGAGGACACAGGGGGAATTACGGCCGATCTTCGCCATCTCGGCGACCAATTGGGCATCTTCGACATGACGATGTGCCAAGAAGACCGGGTAGCTGCCATTGGCTTCGCTGCCGAAGGCCGGAGGCAGGAACCAATCCCGAGCCGCCAGGCGGTCGGATTTCATCCACATCCAGCGCAATTGCGCCGAGAGCTGAGTCTCGCGCTCGATTACTACCGACGTGAAGCCCAGGCGCTCCATGAAGGACCTCAGGGCCGGACCGATGTCGCGGCTTCGGTCAAAGGAATTTCGTACTGCCCTCCAATTCTCGTCCAACTCGACCGCGCGCTTGACCTCATGCTCTTCGAGCCCCCGGTAATTCAGCGGCCCCGCCTGGCCTCCGGCCTTCATTGCCGCCTGGATCGCCATGGTCTCGATATCGGAGGTCAGGGCGGCAACGAATCCAGGGTAGAAGGCGGCGAAATGATCCTCTTGGGCCTCGCCCGTCAGGGCGAAGCTCTGACCGTTCTGCAAGCGGATCAGAATGTCCTCGACCGCGATCGGGTCGCGGTCCTCCAAGGTCTCGGCCACATGTGCCGCCTCGGCCGAGAGCTGCAGATTACCGCGCTCGTGCAGACTGCGCGTCAAGCGCTCCAACGTCTGACGCTGGGTGGCGCGGATGCCCTTGCGGACACGGTCACGCAGGTGGCCGGCCTCGGACAGGGCCCGGGCCAGATGCGGAAAATCGGGCGGGATGACCGGGCTGCGCTGGTTCTCCTTCATCGGCAGCGCGAATTCCCCGTCGCACTGCAGTGCCGCGTCGATCATGCCAAGGCGGTCGAGCCAAATCTGGATCTCTTGCGAGGTGGCGAGGTCGATGCTTTGCAGGGGCTCGAGATCGTGTCGCAGTCCGGTGATTTCCAACCGGGCCGCCTCGCGGGCTGTGTAACGCGCATTGTCCAGATCATTGCGGAAGCCTTGGACCTCGGCCGCAGTCAGGCGTCTCTGGCGTTCCAGCCGATCGAGCAACATCTCGACGGGCAGGATCGCGTTCTGCCCCAGGTGAAAGGCCAAGGCGCGGACCTCGTCGCGTTCGAAGTCGTCGGGCTGCTGCAAGGCACGGAAGAGGGCGAGGCGTTGCGCCTGGCGTTCTTCGAAGAAGGCCGCCCCCTCGGGCGCATAGGGCTGGCAGGGTCCCGGCAGGCGCAAGAGCGCCGCCTCCAACACCTCGGAGGGCCGGACGACGACCTGCGCGGCGCGTCCTTCGACCACGGCCAGGAAATCCGCCATCGCGCGGTCCAAAAGGCGCTGGACGGCGGCATCCACGCCGACCTCAGTGCCTGCCTCGCGCAGGGCCTTCGCGACTACCTTCTTCAGTTCGTTCACCGATGGTGCCAGTCGGGCCTTCTGGCTCATGTCGCCGTCCTGCTCGTCCAACCATGCCGCGCGCCAATCCAACAGCAATTCGGCCGCCTCGCGCAGCTTTCGGACGATCCAGTCCAAGGCCATCCCCTTGATGGCATCGCGCTTGGGGCGACCGATCTCTTTCTCGGCGGCCACGACCTTGTCTTCGGCCGCCTTCTTGTCGGTTGCCAGGGGCAAGAGCCAGCCGAAAGCCTCCTCGACCTCGGCGATCCCGCCAACCTGGGCCGCCTCGAAGAGACGACCCAGGTCGCCGTGGGGATCGAGGAGCTTGTGCAAGATCAACCCCGTCGGCGCATGCATGGTCTGGGCCCGGCGTGCGCCCGGAAGCCATTCCTGGATTGCTGAGAGCGCGCCCGGCAGGCGGCGCTGCTTCTCGACGCCGGCTAGGTCGGCCAAATCGGCAAGGCTCGGCTGCAGGTCGCGGCGCAGGTCGCGCAGCGGCGCCACGACGGAGGCAAAGCCCTGCAAGCCATCGGCCAGCGACAGGGCGCCCAGATGGTCGCGCGCGTTGGTGTCGCGCGCCATCAAGGCAGGGCGCAAGAGCGCGGCCAGCGCCACCGACCGCGCCCGAAGCCCGGCTGCGGCTCCGCGCGCCTCGGCCGCCTCGACCTCGGCCATGGCCGCGGCGAGCCATTCGCCCAAGGTTTGCGCGGCGGCGTCGTAAGGTCCGGTCAAGACCTCGCTGGCGACCAAGGACTTGAGTAGACCCGAAGGCACAGGCGGCGTGAGGCCATTCGCCTCGGCAAGGTCGGAAAGATGCCAAGCCAAAGCCAAGTCGCCGCGGTCCAGCAGCTGCGTCATGACCTCGTCGATGGGCAGCCGTCCAGTCCAGCTGGCGGCTTGGGCCTCGGGTTCAGGTTGGGGATCGGTTGCGGTTTGAGGCTCGGGCAGCAGTATCCCAGGAGAGAAGGCGGCCTGAGCCTCAGCCGGTTCGGAGATGCGAGAGGCCTGTTCGACGGTCGGAGGAAAGTGGCGGTCGGGCTCGACGAGGGCAGGTTGGGCTTCGGGTTCGGGGGCGGCGGGCGCCAGCGGTTCGGGCTCTTCGGGGACGGGGTCGATGGCCTCTGGCTCAGTCTGACCGCAAAGCCCATGCAAGAGCGCTGCAAGCTCTTGAGTCGCCCGTGCCAAGTCCCCTTCTGCAGCGGCGGCTTCGCCTGCGCAGACCTCGGTGCGATCCAGCGCCTCGCCAGACCGCCGATCTCGCTCACGCCTTTCGGCAACGGTCGTAGCGGGGGTGCTGCGGATCGCTTCTTCCCGCGTCTCGGCTTGCGTCAGCCGCTCCTGTGCCGCGGCGGCCTGCGCCGTGCGTGCCTCGACCTCGGCGACCTTTGCCTCGACCTCGTGCAGGGCCGCGTCGTCCAGCCCGGAGAGATCTTCGCCCAGGTCGAGGTGGGAAATCGCCAGCCCAATCGCCGAGCGGCGCTGGTCAAGATCCGCTGCGCGTTCGTCTTCGGCGGCGGCGGTCTCGCAAGCGACCATAAGATGCTCAGCCAGGACGACCAAGGCCCGCGCCCGTCCGGGATCGGGATGGTCCATCGCGGAGAGCACCTGTTGCATGCGCGCAACCAAGGCCAGCCAGTCCTGGCAATCGGCCGATTCGGGCTCTGCCTGGACCTCGGGCGTATCCGCCGTCAGCATGGGGGCGGCCCAAAGCTGGAAGACCTCACGCTCCAACTCAGGCCAGGTCGCGAGATCGGGCTGGATCGTCTTGCTGTCCTTGTCCCACAGCAGGCCCTTGATCCGCTCGTCCATCCAGCGCCAGGCGCGGTGGCTGAACGAGCGTTGATCCTTGGGCTTGGGAAAGGCCTGGAAGGCTGCGAAGAGAGCACGGCAAAAGGACGGGTCCGTCCGCATCCTCTCGAGCATCGCCGAATAGAAGACCTTGTCGTCGCGCAGCCCCGCTTTATCCAGCAGATCGACCTTCTCGGCCAAGCGTTTGCGGTCCGTCACGGCCAGTTGCCAGATCTCGGCAAAGATCTCCCAAGTCAGCTTGGGCTCTGCGCTGCCTACGTCGTCATGCACTGCAATTTCTCCGTTCAATTCTTGCCCCCATCCCAAACCAAGGGCTCCTCGCCCCCTTCGATCCAGAACTCGGCTCGCGCCAATCGGCGGGCCTGCATTTCGGGATCGGCACGGAAATCATGGCGAATTTCCGACCCGACGGCGCGCCAGGCGCCGAAACCTTGGTCGAAGAGCAGGCGATAGCGCCGCCCGTCGGTCAGCGTGAAGGCCAGCTCTCGACGGTGGACCATCTCGGCTTTGTGCGCGGCGAGCATGACCCGGGCCCGAGGCAGCATGGCCTGCAGCACCGCACTGCGGTCGCGGTCTTGGGCAAAGCTGTCATAGACGCGCCAAGGGTCAACCCCCCGCTCGAGTTTGGGGGCAAGCTGGACCGAGATCGAGGCCTTGCGCGCGCCGGGCATCGCATCCAGGACCTCGGCCAAGAGCAAGAGGGTCACGGGCGTCAAGAGGTAGCGGTCGCAGTAGTCCAGCGCGGCCACTCCATTACTGCGCATCGCCGCCACTTCCAGGGGCAAGGCGGCCGCGATCCACGACCAGAATCGGGCGCCGAAGCCCTTCGCCGGGCCGTGCAGCTGCGCCCCAGGGGTCAGGACATGGCTCGTCCCGCTGGACAGGGCGACGAGCCGCTCGGTCGAGATCGCCACCTTGCCGACCTCGAAGGTCATCGGCCCGATGACGAGGGGAGCCTCGGCCCCCTGCCCCCAATCTTCGCCAACCAAGCTCTCGGGCCCCAGCGCCCCGGCGATGCCGCGCCTTTCGCCCAAGCGTAGTTCGAGCTCGGCCAGGACGGGCTGTCCCCCCGCCATGGGCAGCACGGTCAGGCGGAAGATCCGGGCATGCTGGGCCAAGCGGTGCAACGAGAGGCGCGTCGCCAGGTCGAAGCCCGCATGGGTCAGCGCGGCCTCGGGCAAAGCGATCTCGACCTTGACCCCGCCCGCGGCCAGGGCGGCCAGGCGCTTGGCGAGCGGCCACTCGGCAAGGTTCCACTCCGAGGGGGCACCATGGAGGAAAATACAGAGGCGCCCCAAGTTGCTCGAGCGCGCGAGGTCGTCGATGACTCGCGCCAGAGGACTGCCGAGATAGCGCGAACCCGCGCCCCAGACCTTCGCTTCCTCGGGCAGGTTCAGCCGCCCTACCAGGACGCGTGCCAGCTCCAACCCGCGGATGCGGTCGATCGCCAAGTCCCTTTGGCTTAGATCGGGTTGCAGGATGCAGGCGGGGCAGCCAAGCGCACAGACCTCGGGGCAATCGAGGCGAAGCGCGGCGGCCTCCAGCATCCCAGCAAAGACATCGGGTTCCGCCAGCCTTGCGACCAAGCCGGCGCCACCGGCCGCACGGTCATGCAGCCACAGCGACACGGGCGCCCGCCGCCCGGCGCCGGTAGGCCCCGACGCCCCGGCACCGACCGCAATTTCGCGGGCCTCCACGCCCAGCGTTTCGGCCAGGCTCTCGCGCAGGGCGGCAGCCAGAGCCACAGCAGCGGGCGACGTCGCCTCCACAAGCTGCAATTCGAAGACGTCGGTGCGGGTAGATTGCGCCAGGTGGACGTGGCGCTGAACCCGATGGACCGCCGTGTAACCGCCCGCGCAATGGCCATCCTCCGCCGTTTTGCCTGACCGGACAAGGGGGAAATGCCGCTGGATCGCCCTGGGCAAAGGCGCATCGGCCCCAGCTTGGGGTTGCTCCATCGGCTCGGCCCGTCCGCAATCGAGGCAGATGGCAAAGCCGCCGCCGTGCTTTCCACTGGCTCTTGTCACGATCTGGCCCGCCGGATCGTGTCGGAAGCGACCCATAGAGGGGTCGGGGAGAGCCGACCAGCCGACGCCCGCTGCACTTGCCCTTGGAGCGACGAAGGGGCTGTGGGCAAGGGCTTCGTAGCCCGTATGGGGCGCCTTGGCCGTCACGAAGCCCGCCGGCCGCAAAATTTTGACCCAGGTCACCGAAGTGGCGCCGCAGTCGGGACAGTTCTCCGGGGCCTGTGCAGTCGTCACCCCGAAGCCATGGCAAGCCGCACATTCCCAAAGTGTGCGCAAATCCTCGAGTCGCGAAGCGTCCTTGTCCGCGCTCCAGGCCGGAAGTACGCCCTCCGACTGCCAGACCAGACCGTCGATGACCACCTCTGACCCCGGAGCGTATTCACGGATCGCCTGATGCAACTCCCGTGAGGCACCTTTGGGCACGAAGCTCTTTCGGTCGTCCTCGTCATCCTTTGCCTGGTGGGCGGGGATAAAGCTGACGACATCCGTCGGAAAGCCATAGGCTGGGGTAAAACCTCGCCGGGCCAGCTCTCCCAGAAGGAACTCACCAGCAAGCCGTTTCGCCCGACGCGTCAGGGCTTGGGCCAGCTCTTCGGAGGCCCCATCTCGGCGACCAATCAGGGCATCAAACTCACGGCGCCAGGCCGCATCGAGCCGCTCTAGCGCCTGAGTGGTCTGGGCCACCAGCTCGGCGGCCGGTTGGTCTTGGAGGATCGTGCCGCGCGTCAGTTCGCAGAGAGAGGCGATTAGGTCGGCCTCCTCGGCCCAAGCGCCGCGCAGGTCGGCGAGGAAAGCCGAGATCGGAGCCTCGCCCGGGTGGGGCAGCCCATCGACAACCACGCCGAAAAAATCCCCGGCCTCCGCCTTCAAGGTCATACCGCCAGCCAAGCCGATCCAGCGTGCCAATAGGGCTGCATTGACGTGACGCTGAACCAGACTGGCCGAATTGAGCCAGACCTTAGGCGCAGCGATGGGCCGGGTTAGGAATGCGCCGGGGTCAGAAAAGGCTTTTGCGTCCAATGGCAGGTCGCGGCAGAAGGTCAGGCCGAATGCCCAGGGCTCGCGCCGCCGCCCTGCCCGGCCGACCCGTTGGCGATAGTTCGACAGGGCTGGGGGCACGTTGGCATTCACCACAAGTTGGACGGCGGCCAAGTCCACGCCCATCTCCATGGTCGTCGAACAGTTAAGCAGGTTGATTTCGCCCAGGTTGAAGCGGGTCTCGTAGGTCTTCAGCACTGCACGGGAGATTTGGGCGGAATGTTCCTGCGCGCGAATGAAGGCCGGGAAAGCGGCTATACGGTCATGCAAATCGCTCCATAACCCTCGCCGACGCAGGTCTGCCACCGCGTGATCGGCCCCGGTCCAATCGCGCAGCGCAACGCGCTCGGACAAAGTCAGGCCCGAGGCGCGGGCCAAGGGCAGGCGCGGGAAGCGCAGCCGGGTCATCGGCCGCCCGGGTTCGAAGGGCGATGACCCGCCAACGGAATGGGCGATAGGACGACGGGTCAAAGGGCAGAACCAGACCTCGCCCACCCGCGCGAGGGCGGCCTTCGAGAAGTCCAGCCGGAAGCCCGCATCGACGCGTAAGCAGGCCTTCGACGTGATGGCTCGCCACAGCCAATCTAGGACCTCGGCCGCGCGGTCCTGGTGAAGCGGCTGGCTGGGATTCCGGCCGATGACGGTCCAGACATGCGCGACCAGGCGCCGGAAGGCGCGGTTCTCGGGCCGGGCGGTCGGCCAAGTGCGTGCGTACACGCTCCGGCGATCCTCGGCCGATATGCTTGGCGCATAGATCGTGTTCACCCGCCCGAAGCGCGGCGAGACGATGGCAACCATCCAGTCGGGGATCTCGACGGCCAAGGTGTCGCGAAATACCATGTCCACGGCGGTCATGGCCAGGCCGATTCCGGTCTCGGCATCGATGCCTTCGGGCCGTTGTCCCTGCCGGATCAAGCTTTCCAACGCGGGAAAGACCAACCGAACGAGGCCCATGGTCTCGGGGTTGTTCTGGACTTTCGGACGGCGGAACATCTCGCGGAACAGGAAGGTCCGGGCCAGGTTCTCGGGCTGGTCCCACAGCCGGTTGCCCTCAGCGCGCGGGCGCCAGACCTCGCCCGCAAAGGACTTGAGGTCGCCATGACCGGCAAAGCGCTGGACGGCGTCGGGCCAGGCGATAGGACCGGAGGCCATTGCCAAAAGCGCATCTCTCTGGTCCCGGAAGGCGGCTAGGGGTCCCGCGACGGCCGGAGCCAGGTCTAGGGCAGCCTGGAGTTGGGCGATGTTGCGGTCCAGATCCCGCAGTTTGTCCGGGTCCGCGCCTTGGCCCTCTTCCTGCACTAGGTGATAAAGGAAGGCCCGCGTAAGGTTGCGCTCGGCCTCTTGCTGCAGCTTGGCGGCCAGGCGAGCGACGCCTTGGCGGCTGTCGGTGAAGCTGATGGCTTTGCGCCCGCCTGCCGGAAGACCGGGGCGATCTTCGGGCGGGGTCAGATCTTCCAGCGCCTGGGGCAGGGCATTAGCCAAGAAGAAGGCCGGGCCGAAACGCAGATCCTGCAGGGCTTGCGTCGCGCCCTCGGCGCAGCAGCGGCGGTCGGCCGGGTCCTCGATCAGGATGACGGCGACGGTCGTCAGGCCATCAGGCGGGGCGTTGTCGAAGATCCGTCGGTCATGGGCAATCCGGACCCGGGCACCCTGGGCACCAGGCGCAGCGATCAGGGACGGGCCGGTTTGGGAGCCTGCCTTGACGGCTTCCTCAGGATCATCGGGTTCGGCGTCCAGGGCGAAATCGTCGCCCTCGGCGGACTGGATGGCGGCGAGGCGGGGCTCGGCCCCCGGGATGACCTCGGTGCGCAAATAGGGCAGGCCACAGCTGCGACAGGTCACGACCTCGGCCATGGGCGTGCCGCAGCCGCAAGCCGGACGGGGCACCAACGAGAGAGCGCCGAAGGGCCAGGCCGCGCCCTCGGCTGTCAGCTGGACGCTACGCTCAGGGCAATCGGGGTCGATGCAGGCCCATACCCCGCTTTGCGCTCTGTGGAAGAGATGGGCGCGCCAGGGCAGGAGGCTCTGGCTGCCCGATCTCGCGAGAGCGACGGCGTCGAGCACCTGCTGCGCCTCGGCCAAGGCCGTGGCGTCGGCCCAGAAGTGCTGGGCGACGGCGCCCAGGCTTACGTGGCCTGTTGACATCGCCTGGCGCAGGCTTTGCACCCGGGGGTGAGGTGCCAGCTTAATCCAAAGGGCTGCCGGATCCATCCCGCCCAACGTCGCCGCGTCGATCGGCTCATCCGGGCCGCGCTCCCCGAAATCCGGGGTTTGCTCGCGGCCCGAAACCACCTCGATCCGCCCCAGGTCCTGCCCGGCGAGAGCCGCGGCGAAGGCGGTCAACTGCTGCCGCGTCTCGGGTCCGCTGCCGATGGTCGCCGAGGTCGCCATCAGCCGCGTCTGGTCGGCGGCCGCGCCGAAGGCTTCGCGCACCCGCCGCAGCAAAAGCGCCATCTCGGCCGCCTGCGAGCCGACATAGCTATGGGCCTCGTCCAAGACGATCCAGCGCAGCGCACCCTTGCTCTTGTCCAGGATCTTCCGGTCACCCTCGCGCAAGAGCAAGTATTCCAACATCGTGATGTTGGTGACCAGGATATCGGGCGGGTTGGACCGGATGTCGGCGCGGTTGGTAAGCTCGACCTTGGTCGAGCGTCGACCCGCCTTGAAGGCCGTCTCGGGTGTGTCGCCGTTGTAAAGCGCAAAGCGGACCCGCCCTCCGAGGCCCTCGGCCCAAGCCGCAAGCCGCTCACGCTGACTGTCGATCAGGGCGTTTAAAGGATAGAGCAGGATCGCCTGGACCCCTCCGCCCGGGCGGCGATGACGCAGGATGTCGTTCAAGATCGGGATCAGGAAGCACTCGGTCTTGCCCGAGCCTGTGCCCGAGGTCACGAGGACGGATTTCTGCTCGGCGATGCTGGCCTCCCATGCGCGGTGCTGATGCGCCCAAGGGATCATCTCGCTCGGCATCTGGTAGTCTTCGGCTGTCGCCAGTGCCGTCACGAGGTCAGGCTCCAGCAGCTTACCGGACAGGGCGCCGAGCGATTTTGGCCCGGGTTCCCAGGCCTTGGCCGCCTCGAAGACCGGATCGGCGAGAAGCGAGCCCTCCTGACCGGGTGGGACCGAAAGGCGCGCCGCCAGAGCCGCGTTGAAGCCGGGGCTTGCCACCCTTGCGCGTGAGATGACTGCCGCAGCGCCCCGCTGGGACAGGCGGATCAGGGCTTCGTTAAGATGCGAAGCAGTCATGGTTTTCCTTTCAGGCCAGCGCGAGGCCAAGGGGGAGGGCTGTATCGAACCAATGCGGATCGGCGTGGCGCAAGGCCAAGAGGTTCAGCGTCTCGGAGGGGGACAAAGCCGGGCGCAGACCGCTGACGACCTCGGCCACGAAGAGCGGGGCGACCAAGAGCGGCGCGAGGACCTGCGCCACCGTGCCAGGCGGCACGAGGTGACGGAGCGGAAGCGGCAGAGCGCCCTGCGGCACCATGGGACCGCGCGCGGCAAGCTGACGGGCGGCCTCTTCCAGGCGCTTAGGATTGCTGGGTGCGCCGAGGGGGTGAACCGCCCCGGGTTTACCGGAGTGCAAAACTCTCGGAGAATTGCCCGTTATGGAACAGACATCAAAGAAGAGAACCGCGAAGCCGTATTCACCTGAGTTCCGCGAACGCGCGGTGCGATTGGCGTTGGAACACCGCGATGAGTATCAAAGCGAAGCTGCGGCGCTGACGGCGATCGCGGGTAAATTGGGCTGTTCGCCGGACAGCCTTCGCGTTTGGATGCGACAGGTCCAGCGCGATGGCGGCGAACGGCCGGGACCTACCAGCGTCGAGATCGCGCGGATCAAAGAGCTTGAACGCGAGAACCGTGAACTTCGACAAGCCAACGAGATCTTGCGCAAAGCCTCCGCGTATTTTGCCCAGGCGGAGCTCGACCGCCCGTTTCGCAAATGATGGATTTCATTGAGGAAAGCCGAGAGGCACACGGGGTCGAGCCGATCTGCAGGGCGCTGCAGTTTGCCCCTTCCACCTATTATGACCGGCGGGCGATCATGCGTGACCCCGACCGGGCCTCGGCCCGGGCCAAATCGGATGCGGCCATGAGCGTCAAGATCGACGCTGCCTGGGATGCCAACCGCAAGCTCTATGGCGCGCGGAAGATCTGGCATGTCTTGCGACGGCAGGGTGAAGACGCCGCCCGCTGCACCGTGGAACGGTTGATGCGCCGCCTGGGGATCAGAGGGGTCGTCCGCGGCAAAAAGGTGATCACAACCAACCCGGACACCTCTCTGCCATGCCCCGATGACAAGGTGAACCGCCTGTTCATGGCGGATCGGCCGAACAAGTTGTGGGTTTCAGATTTTACCTACGTGCCCACATGGTCGGGAACAGTCTATGTGGCGTTCGTGATCGATGTGTTTGCACGGCGGATCGTCGGCTGGCGCGTCTCGACATCGATGAAGACCCAGTTCGTGCTCGACGCGTTGGAGCAAGCGATCTGGCAAAGAAAGACGCCGGATAACAAGAGCTTGGTCCATCATTCTGACCGCGGATCGCAATATCTGTCGATCAAATACACCGAGCGCCTGGCCGAGGCCGAGATCGACCTTTCCGTCGGCACAGTCGGCGACGCCTATGACAACGCCTTGGCTGAATGCGTCATCGGTCTATTCAAGACCGAGGTGATCAACCAGATCGGGCCGTGGAAATCGATGCGCGAAGTCGAGTGGGAAACCCTGAAATGGGTCGATTGGTATAACAATCGACGCCTGCTCGGCCCTATCGGATACATCCCACCCGCAGAAGCAGAGGAGGCGTTCTATGCAAATCTGAACACGCTTGATATGGTCGCATAGTCGTTGAACAAATCACCCTCCGGTAAACCCGGGGCGGTTCAGGGGAGTTGTTTGCCGTCGCTTCCGAGGGCGAGGGGGGCAAGACCATGGGCGTGCATGCCAAGGCCCAGATGGCCTGACAATTCGGGGCGCAGTTCGACAATCCGCCCGGCGGTCCGGGCGATGCTGGATTGGGCTAGGTCACGCGTTGCCGCAGGGTCGAACCCTGCGAGGGCCAATCCGGCCTCGACCCAGGCCAGTCCCGCGCCAATGCCTTTCGCCCAGGCCGAGATAGGAACGGCTGGCCACCAGATCGGGGCCTCGGTTTCTAGCTCGAGCATGGCGGCGACCTCCGGAAGCTGGCTTCGAAGCAGCAGGGCGACTGCGACCTCCGGGGCCGCACCCAGGGCCTGGACCTGATCCAATGAGCCACAATCACCCCCCGCCCGCGCGGCCTCCATAACTTCGACCAGATCCAGCCAGCCCGGATGCCCGGGCTCCTTCATCATTTGCGCCATCTGATCCAGATAGCCCGCGATCCTCTGGTCCCGATGGCTAAAGGGCCGGGGCTTGGCACAGAAGGGGAAGGGCCGCATCACGCCCCGCGCCGAACTGCCTTGGACGAACCAGAGCGCCTCCCCCTCTACCAACCAGGCTGCAAGGTCGAAGAGCCCTTGCGCTGTGACCTGCCGTCTAAGCACCGGCGCGGCCAGGGTCGAGGCATGCAGCTGGACCGGCGCATCGCCGAGGTCGACCCGCAGCCCATTAGGTCGCACTTCCCAATCGTGGCGCGAGATCTTGAGCAGCGGAGTGGGACGATCGGTCGCCAGGGTCAAGTCCACCCTCCCATCTGCCCCCGTCAGCGCCTGAACCTGGGCAAGCAGGGACCGCCAGGCCGCCAAACGGATCATGCCGCTCTCGACGAAGGCCAAGGACCGGGGCGCCTTCGGCATCCGGAGCTCAACGGCCCCCCTGCCTGGCAGGATCCCATACCAGCCCGGCAAGGCGCGCAAAGACAGCTGACGCGGCGCGGTCAAGCGCCGACCGGCCGGGTCCAAGAGCAAGGGCTCGCGCGAGGGCCAAGGTTTCCGCAGGCGCAGAAGGCCCCCTTGGGGGTCGAAAAACTCCAGCACCACCTCGCCCCGGTCGGAGCATGTGGCATCCAGCGTGATCGCGGCAGCGCCTTGGGGCAGGACATGGCGGCTCCCATCGAGCAGGACGGCAAGGCGCCAGTTGAGGGGCAGACCTCGCACCTCGATGGCCAGGTTCTGCCCCGCTTCGCGCAGCGTCACATCAAGATCTGCGGGCAGAAAGACCGCCCGAGTCGAGGCGATCCGCTCGCCCCCCTCGACCCAATCGAAACGCCGAATCCCTAGACCGCGCCCCTCGGCGACTTGCACCGCCGCCGTGACATCGCGCATGGACAGCTCGGCCCGCGCGCCAAGGAAGCGCGGCGTGCCGATATAGGCAGGCAGGCCGCCCTCGACCCGCACCAATCGCGCCAGCTCGGCCAGAACGAGGAACCGCGCACCCGGCTCGTCTTCTTCGGAACCGGTCACGATGTCGACCAACTCATTGCCGACGATGACGCGCCCACGGCCCGAAATCGGCCAAACCTTTCCGCCCGGCCCCGGAAGTGGAGGGTCCAGTTGCAGACCATCGCTCACGACTGGCTCCACGGAGGATAGGAGCCACAACCGGTCGCTTCGAGTGCGCCCGCCGACGGAGGGAACCAAGGCCCGGACCTGCCCCGAGCCCTCGCTGCGCCAGAGGAGGGCGGATTCGCCGGGTTCTGGCAGGCCGGGATCGATGACCACCTCGCCCAGGGCCCTGCCGTCGGCATAGGCCGACAGGACCGCGGGCGCCCACGGGTACAGCGCCAGCTTAAGATCGCGCGCGGCCTCGACCCGCCAGCCGCCCAGATCGGGATGGGCCCGCAAGGCCGAGCCATCCGCCGCCACAAGTCGCAGAACAAACCCCCGGTCCACCTTCGGCAGAAGACCATAGGGCAAAAGCCCGCCACGCAGGATCCGCAAGACTCCGGTCCAGGCCGTTCCCCCGGCCGAGGGAAGTAAGAGCCGCTGCGCTAAGGCTCCGCTTACAGGACGTTCGATCTGCCGCGCCAGGGCCGGCAAGAGAAGCGCCTGGCGCGCCTCCTGCGAGAGGCGCAAGGGCAACTTCTCGGCCCAGCCCGAGCGATTGCGGTCTAGCCAGAGCAGGGCGGCATCAATATCAATTCGCGCGGGAAGGTCGCGGCGCAGATCGACGAAGGCCAGTGCGAGGTCGCGCAGCAAGGCGCAGCTTTCCTGTCCTTGCAAGGCTGCGGGCAGCCCACTGCTTCTGAAGGCCGCAATCCGGTCTAAGCCCGCGACGTCAGTCAGACCCAGGGCCTCGCGCTCAATGTCGGCGATGGCACCCAACAGCGCGGCCGCATAGCCGCTGTCGCGCGACAAAAAGGCATCAGGCAAACCACCCTCGGCCAAGAGCGAATAAAGAAACAGCGTCTTGCCGTCGCTGGCACGCCTGCGTAGCGGGCGCTTCCAGAAGTCCAGTCCCTCCGAGACCCATTGGCGGCCCAAGTCTTGGCGATGCTGAATACCGAGATGCTCGAGCAAAAAAAACCAAGACAAGTTTCCAGCCCCATGATTGCGCCTGATCTCCTCCGAGGCCCAAAGGACGAAGAGGGGGGCATAGAGGGCCAATGGCCGGTCAGACCCTACAGCGGCGGCCAAGTCGGCAAATTCGGCATCGGTGGCAGCATACGCATGCAAAGGACGTCGATCCGGAGCCGTAAGCCCGTGTCGCTTCAAAATTAGGTAGATCGGCGACGTCACTGCCGCCCTCTTTGGCCAAGAACTATCTTTGATTGCAACAACATCCCTCACACGACGAAGAGCTGACCGCCCAAATGTTCGCGAAACCAAGCTCTATTCCGGATAAGCCTTCAAGAATCTTGTCCAGAAGGCAATAGGCGTTGTTGGTCACCCTTCGCGGAGACAATTCTGAAAAGGTCGGCTCCCAGATAGTTTCCAGCCGACCGATGCCCGTGTGCAGAATTTTGGCCAGCGTCCCGGCCTTTGGCCCGTCGAGCAACAGGATGACCGGCCCATCCCCCAACAGGGCAAGGACGGCACGGCTGCCTCGGTCAACAATCCGGCCACCCCGCACAAGCACATGCGCCTCAATCTCAGTGGCTTCAGAACGGTCATCCTCGAAATCAAACGGGAAAAGATATGACATGGGCGGGCTATCCGGGGGAGTTTAAGCTTGCCCCCGAAGTTTAACCTCCGCCCCGGGATACAAGAATACGCTGCCTGCAGTTGTCCACAGGCTTGACGGCACAGACAAACCTGTCCCTCCATTTCTCATCGACCAGTGAACCAGCCGCTCGGTCGCATCGATCCTGAGATCACTTCATCCCTTTCTCTTGGGAAGATGTCCCTGTTTTCTGGGCCACGGGCCTGAGGCCCAATGCCGAAGTTCAGGAAGCTGGTGCTCAGGTTCCTTGCGATGAAGGCCCCCACGAGGAGAGCGGCGTGTTGCCTCCGATATCCGCAGCGGTCAGGCGTCGGCACCACTACCTGCGGCGAAGTGGGCAAGGACATTGCCCACACAACGTTGAGCGTTTCCGCAACAGTTTGGTGACGAGGATGCGGGGTCGCACGGCATTGCCGACGCTGACCCTGTGGATGCCCTCTGCACTCGGCGCCCCGGAACTTCACCGCAACTGGCGGGCTCGTGCTGGGAACTTCAGGCAGCCCAATCGCTTTTGTGGTCGGAACCGGACTTCTTGCCGATGGTCGGTTTCTGGCTCGCAGCATCGGGATGGGGGGCACGACGGAGGCCGCCATCTGGTCACCCGGGTACGAGCGATGGCGGCGATTGGCCGCGACCGGGACGACCGCGGCAGACACACAATGCAGTTCGGGGCCGTCGCCGACCTGATCGTCGGACGGGGGATCTTCACCGCACTCCGTCGGACCGGGTACCAAATCTGTCAGGCCATGGACATCATCGAAGAGCGCGCAGCCGGTCTCGGAGACAGTTCCCGCCCCATCCCAGCCAAACCGGTCCGAGAGATGAACATCGTCGAAGAGTGAACAGGTATCGCCATACATGATCGAGGCCCTTCAGTTTGCCTTTCTTCAAGATGCGCCCCCTCCCTGAAAACGCCAAACACACATCCGAACTGCTGATCTCCTCCTCAAACACGGCCCATCTTCTCGGCCCGGAAAGGGGGTCGCGGGTGCAGAGGCGCGGGCTTGCGCGTGACACATGACGCATCGGTGATGCTTGAAGAAGAAATGCGGCCCATCCTTGGCCCGTTTACCGGTCAGGAAATATTACGCCGCGCGTTTTGTGTTTTCACGATGATCCCGGACACTGAGTGCAGAAAACCTCGCCCGGAGCCTTGTTATGCCACTGTCCGACCGCCAGTCTTCAATTCCTGAATTCGCCAGAACGCTGCACGACCTGAAGGATTTGATGGGGACATCCTCCCAAGAGATTATTGAAGAGCTGGCGTTCCAGATCCTGATGAACCGTTTTCCCGGTCTTGCCTCCGGCACCCTGTCGCCTGCCGAAGAAACTCGGCTCCGGCGGGAGGCGGATGAGCTGACTGACTTCCTCTGTGAAGCCATGGATTTGGCCCCTTCTTTGGAAGGAGGCAAAGATGCTCAGCATTAATAAGGTGTCCACTGACGATTATTACTCTGACCAAGACGATCCGGCGGGATCGACGGGCAAGGGCTACGAGGGCTATGTCGCTGCCGGGCTCAATACGACAGCCAGAGCCGTTGGCCATGTCTTCGGCCAGCGGCCAGATGTGTCAGGGATACGCCTTGATCTCGGCAGCTTCGTGCGTGATGGCGTCCAGCCGCAGGATTGTCTGTCCCAGCTTTTGGCCGGCTGCGATCCCATTACTGGGAAAGTGGTGGCAAACCTGAAGAGGCTGAAGAAGGGTGAAGCGCCCTGCCCGCCTGGTGGCTATGACATTCAAGCGAGCCTCCCCAAATCCGTCAGCATCTATGCTGAACTCGGTGACATCCTGCGCCCCGGCCTGAAATCCCGCATCGTCGACATCCATCGACGCGCAATGATCACCGGGCTCGCACATGCCATGGATCTCGGTCTGATCGCCACTCGTCGCGACGGGCGATATGTGCCGGTCGCACAATGCGCCATGGTGTTTTTCCCGCATGATACAAGCCGCGCCGACGACATGCAGTTCCACCATCACGGGGTCTTGGCCAAAACAGCACTCGCTGCGGACGGCAAGGTCGTGCAGATCGACAACTTCTTGTTGACGCGGCACAAAGGTGCCATCGCAGCCCTGGTCCGGGCGGAGGAGGTGCGGCTGCTGCGCAAAGAATTGGGCCTCTCTGTCGAGCCGGATCGGCGTGGCTATCGTCTGGCGGGCGTCCCTTTTGAACTTGAAAAAACCTTTTCAAAACGTCGTGGAGAAATCGAGGCGTCCCTTGCGAAATCCGGCAAGACCACCAAAAAAAATCGTGTCGCAGCACAGCGCGCCGCTTACGAGACCCGTCTGGCCAAGAGCCACGCTGCAGCGGCAGATCTGAAGGATCTCTGGATATCTGAAGCCGCCGCGGTCGGTTGGTCTCCGGAAGACCTGACCTTGTCCGTCGCGGCGGCTGTGCAGACCGTTTCGGCCGACGGAACCGACGCCGGATCTTCTGCGCTTGTGGCAGCGCGGCAGGCTGTTTCCGAACTGTCGGCCAATTCGACGACCTTTACGAAGGCCGACTTCTTCAGAGTGGTTTTCGAAGCTGTGCAGTGTCACGGGATCGGTGCTGATGCGGCTCTGACCCTCGCCCAAGGCTTGATCCAGAGTGGGGATGTCCTGCCAGTCTCATCCCGGCGGCGTGAGCAGATCTTCACCGATCGTAAGGTCTATGAAGCTGAGAAACGCATCATCCGGTCCGCAGAAAAGTTGATGGGACAAACCCCGATCTTTTCGAATACGACGGAAGATGCACTGACGAAGACGGCTTGGAAGGCAGGAGCGACGGAAGAACAGGCGGTCGCTTTTGCGGACATCATGACCGGGCCGGCATTGAACTTGCTGCAGGGCGCGGCGGGGACAGGAAAAACCTATCTGACGCGCATGGTGCGATCTGCCCTGGTCAGAAAAGGCTATCATGTCCTCGGCACCGCCCCCTCGCACAAGGCGACAGGGGGCCTGCAGGCGGAGGCTGGCTTTGACAAGAAGGATTGCCGGGTACTGGCAAAGCTGCTCATCGACATCGACTCGGGGAAGCTTGCCCTCGATGAGCAGACCCTGATCATCGTGGACGAGGCCGGCATGATTGGCACGGCTGACATGGATCATTTGCTCTCTGCCTGTGTCGAATCCGGGGCTCGGGTGCTGCTGCAGGGTGACGCTGCACAATACCGCCCGATCGCGGCGGGGGTGCCGTTTGCGTTGTTGCAGCGGCTCAAGACGCCAGCCCGGCTTGACAAGATCGCTCGCCAGAAGGGCCGAACCGATCTTGATGGTGCGTGGATGCGAGCTGCCTCCATCGATTTCAGCCGAGGTCAGACCCAGCGCGCGCTGGAAGCGTATGACAGGATGGGCCACATTACTTGGGAGCCCGACCGGAAAGCTGCGATCGAGCATGCAGTCTCTGCCTATGTGAGCCACCGGATCAAACATCCGGACGAAACGCGAGCCATGACCATTCAATGGAACCAAGACGCGGAAACCATCGCCAAGGAAGTGCGCATCCGGTTGAAAGCTGAGGGATTGATTGCACAAGCCGAAATCCACATCGACGCCTTGCCGCGGGGCAAATCCTTGATGGTCTCGCCTCTGGCCCTGTCCATCGGCGATGAACTGATTTTTGGGGAGACCATCAAAGGCCCGGGCTGGCAGGTCGACAACGCCGATGTAGTCCGTGTGGTAGAAATCGAAACGTCGTCCGCCAAAGATCCTGTCATGCTGTTTGAAAAGCTCGGCCAGGGTGATCCGCCCCAGCGAATTCGTGCGTCATTGTCGCAACTGGTCGGCTGGCGGGAGGAAGGAGAACCGAGCGTGCCTCGCCTCCAGCACGCTTATGCGGTCACTGGGCACGCCGCGCAGGGCATCACGGTCGATGTCCATTTCGATGTCGCCCTGCGGCCGCGCGGACAGGAAGGAACTTACGTATGCGCTACCCGGCACCGGCGGGACTTCCAGATGTTCGTCGATTTCGGTCGCCTCGAAGAAGATCGGCAAATCGTGGCGCCGACGCGTATCGTCACCAAGCGTAGAGGAACAGATCTTGTCGATCCACAGCCCAACGCCAAGCTGGAAATTGACGATCTGAAGCGCCTCTATTACGCCGAGTGCGGTCGGGAAGATGGCCAAGGCAACATATCTGACGACATTCCCGTGGATAGCCTGTCTGCTTGGGCGCGCGGCGAACTTCCTGAAGCTCCTCTGATTCCCACAGGCCCGACAGATCAATTCCGGCAAGTCTCGCTGCCCCGCAGAGCCGACCTGTCGCTCACGCCCGAGAACTTGAAGGCTCGTATACGCCAGCGGATCGCGGCACCCAAAGGCCACCGCCATATCTGGCGAGCGCTGAAGCGCAATGCCGAGGACGGGAATGTCGGGGGGATCAACGCACTGCTTGAAAAGGCGCGCGCCTTGATCGACGCTGCGATAATGGGTCTCAAGATGACCTTGGTACAACGCATGAAAGCAGGCGAAACGGCGGATCGCACAAAGGCGACGGCAACTGCATCCCTGGTCAATGATGACACAACGGGCGTCGGGGCGAACACCGGCTCAGATCGCGTGACAGCAGCCGGGCAAGAGCCACTTACCGGGGCGGGCCGAAAAATGGAGATTTTGGAGGGCTTCGTACAGTCACCAGCAACTCCGGAATTTCTGGAACCGGCGCAAGATCATGGTCTCTGGAACTGGGAGGACAGCGAAGACTTGCGTCTGTGGCCAGACTGAAGCCGGCGAGGGCGAGCTGTGAAAGTATGTGGTCAAATCAAAATCTGGAATCTCGAGCGACGACGGACCGGCTTGCCCGGTGCCAAGTTTCCGGATTTCTGATGACGCTGGCAAAATGCGGATTTCAACGGGTGCCCGCGTGGGCAAGGCGCGACATTCCCGCATTTCTGGACATTCCTCAAAGCAAGGCCGCGTTGGAACACGTCATATACGTGAACGGCCCTGAGCGGACGTTCGGGGCTTTTGCTCGTGCGGCACCTTTTCGTGCCCAGTCCGACCTAAGCGTTGCCCCGGTTAATTGAATATTTTCACAGGGAGTTCGGCAGAGGTTGACGACGATTTATGGCGCAACTACACGCCCAAGCATTGTTTCAAGCGAGTGCCCGGAGCCCGGGAATGGCCTCGGCGGAAACAATTATTCGCGCACTATGGTAACCTTGGTTCCCCAGTCGGCGCATCTGCGGGCGAGATCCGGTGGAAGGGCTCGATCGGTAAACAAAGTATCGATTTCCGCCAGGGAGGCCAGTCGGGCTGGTGCCGATCGGTCGAGTTTGGAGGCATCGCAAACCAAGAACACCTTGCGCGATTGCCGAATGATCGTCTTTGAGACCCGGACTTCTGCCAGATCAAAGTCAAGAATGTCGCCGTCATGATCAAGCGCCGAAGCGCCGATCACCGCATAGTCAACCTTGAACTGCTCGAAGAACTGGGTCGTCAGCTCTCCGACCAAACCACCGTCGGAACGGCGCAAAGCGCCACCTGCGACCATGATCTCGCAGCCCGGATTGGCGGCCAGCGTATTGGCGACATTCATGTTGTTGGTCACGACGGTGATATTGCTGTGGGTGAGTAATTCCTGCGCAACAGCCTCGGTGGTCGTACCAAGGTTCATGATAAGCGAGCAGTTCTCGGGGATCGCTGCCGCGCAGGCCCGCGCGATGGCTACCTTGCCATCCTGATTCATTCGTCGCCGCTGTTCATACCCAAGGTTGGCGGCCCCGGTCCGTGGCACAGCCCCGCCATGCACCCGGTCCAGATGCCCCATGTCGGCAAGTTCCGACAGGTCGCGGCGAATGGTTTGCAGCGTGACGTCAAACTTTTGCGCCAGATCGTCGACCATCACCCGGCCTTCAAGGCGGGCTATGTCGAGGATCTCGCTTTGACGAAAGCTGAGCGCCACGTCTTATTCCTTGGTTTGCGAAAGATATCGTTGATATTCGTTCAAGTTCCTTTGTTGCACAAGAGGGAAAAACAGGCGGCGCAATCGCCTCCAGCCCATGCCGCGACGCAGCGCGAAATTGTGCGATTGCAGAAGAATGTCGGAACTTGAGGCACGGGTAAGATAGAAACATCCGCATATATGCCCGTTCGATGTTCGCTTTTGGAGGTATCGCGCAAAAGCGAAAATCACTGATTGACTCAGGACGTTCTTTAGACTTGTATCTCGGCATCTGGGGGAGATTGGCGTGCCAATGATAAGCGGGACCAACCCGACCGACCTGTTCATAATCGGCGGCGGCATCAATGGATGTGGCGTCGCGCGGGATGCGGTGGGTCGTGGTCTTTCGGTTGTTCTGGCTGAGCAAGGCGATCTCGCTCAAGCCACATCCTCGGCATCGACCAAGCTGTTTCATGGCGGGCTACGCTATCTTGAATATTTCGAGTTCCGGCTAGTCCGTGAAGCGCTTGAAGAGCGTGAGACGCTGCTGGTCGCCATGCCGCATATCTCTTGGCCCATGCGGTTTGTCCTGCCCTATTCTCCCGACATGCGGTTTGAAGGCGATACGCCGACAGGGCGGCTTTTGTCGCGGGTGATGCCTTGGATGAAGGGGCGGCGACCGGCTTGGCTGATCCGGCTTGGCTTGTTTCTTTATGACACGCTGGGGGGCCGCAAGATCCTGCCCGGCGCGCGCACGCTGGATCTGACGCGCGATCCTGCGGGCGCGGCTCTGCAGCCGAAATTCCGCCATGCCTATGAATACTCGGACTGTTGGGTCGAAGATTCGCGGCTAGTGTCGCTGAACGCTCGCGATGCCGCGCAACGTGGCGCGGTGGTTTTGACACGGACCCGCGTCACCTCTGCCACCCGAATGGGGGATCTGTGGGAAGTTGTGACCGAAGGGCCGAACGGCACGCACACCCATACGGCGCGCGCGCTGGTCAATGCGGGCGGGCCTTGGGTCGAAGATGTGATCCGCAACGTCGTTCGGATCAATACCACCGAAGGCGTGCGGCTGGTGCGCGGCTCGCACATCGTCACCCGCAAGCTTTACGACCACGACCGCTGCTATTTTTTTCAGGGCACCGACGGCCGCATCATCTTTGCCATTCCTTATGAGCAAGACTTCACCTTGATCGGCACCACCGACCAAGACCATCAGGGCGCGCCCGGCGAGGTGGCCTGCACCGATGGCGAGCGTGACTATCTCTTGGATTTTGCCAGCCGCTATTTTGCCAAGTCGGTCACTGCCGAAGATGTGGTCTGGACCTATTCCGGCGTTAGGCCGCTGTATAACGATGGGGCCAAGTCGGCCACGGCGGCGACGCGGGACTATGTGCTGTCGCTGGACACCAACGGCGCGCCTTTGTTGAACGTCTTTGGCGGCAAGATCACCACCTATCGGCGTTTGGCCGAAAGCGCGCTTGCAAAGCTGGCGCCGTTCTTTCCGCAAGCCTCGGGTCGCTGGACAGCGCGTGTGCCCTTGCCTGGCGGGGATTTTCCGCATGATGGCGTGGCCAAATTGACCGATGATCTGAAGGCGCGGTTCCCGTTCCTGTCGGATTACTGGGCCGGGCGTCTGGTGCGCGCCTATGGATCAGAGGCGGCAACCCTGCTGGGCGATGCGCAGGCTGCAGCCGATTTGGGCCGCGACTTTGGCGCGACCATGACCGAGACCGAAGTGCGTTGGCTGATGAGGCGCGAGTTTGCCCGCCGCGCGGCAGATGTGGTCTGGCGGCGCACCAAGCTTGGGCTGCGGTTAACGGCGGACCAGATCGCCGCGCTGGACGTGTACATGATCGCAGCCGCACAAGACGGGGCGCTTAGCCCCACTGCCGAATAGGAGAACCGGATGACGCTTGAACTGAAATCAGTCTCACGGTCAGTTCAGGGGCGCGCGCATATTCGCCCGACCGACCTGATGCTGGAGCGCGGCACGATGAACGTGCTGTTGGGGCCAACACTGTCTGGCAAGACCTCGCTGATGCGCCTGATGGCCGGGCTGGACGTTCCCACCACAGGCCAGATTCTTTGGAACGGCACGGATGTGACCGGTCAACGCGTGCAGGACCGCAAGGTCGCCATGGTCTATCAGCAGTTCATCAACTACCCCGCGATGAGCGTTTATGACAACATCGCCTCGCCCTTGCGTCTAATGGGCAAGTCCAAGGCCGAGATTGACCGCGCGGTGCGCGAAACCGCTGAGCTGCTGAAACTGACGCCGATGCTGGCGCGCAAACCGTTGGAGCTGTCGGGCGGCCAACAACAACGCTGTGCCTTGGCGCGCGCCTTGGTCAAAGGCGCGGGGCTCGTGCTGCTGGATGAGCCGTTGGCCAACCTTGACTATAAGCTGCGCGAAGAGTTGCGCGTCGAAATCCCCCGGATTTTCGAGGCTTCTGGCGCAATCTTTGTCTATGCCACGACAGAACCCGAAGAGGCGCTTTTGCTGGGGGGGAACACCGCCACCCTGTGGGAAGGCCGCGTCACGCAGTTCGGTCCAACGCCCAAGGTTTACCGCCTTCCCGCTGATGCCACCACGGCACGGGTCTTTTCCGATCCGCCTATGAACTTTGTGCCGGTCGTAAAGAGCGGCCATCGGCTAGATTTTGGTGGGCTGGCCAAAGCCCCCGCCGAAGGCGCTCATGCAGCCTTGCCCGATGGCCGCTATCTGGCAGGCTTCCGCGCCAATCATGTGACGCTTGACAAGCATTCGGGCGATGCCGTCGAACTGCCCTGCACTGTGGCCGTGACCGAAATCACCGGGTCAGAGTCTTTCCTGCATCTGCGGCACGGGGCCGAGAAATGGGTGGGCCTTGTGCATGGGGTGCAGGATCTCGCCCCCGGCACGGCGGTCAATGTCTATCTGAACCCGACCCGTATCTATCTTTTCGACGCTGATGGCGCGCTTGTCGCACCTGCGTCCTATGCATTGGCGGCCTGACCCATGGCACAGATCACGCTTTCAAAACTCGCCCATTCCTACGCCGCCAACCCGAATGCCGAGTCGGATTATGCGCTGAAGGAAATGGATCACGTCTGGCAAGACGGTGGGGCCTATGCTCTGCTGGGGTCGTCGGGCTGTGGCAAGACCACGCTTTTGAACATCATCTCTGGCCTTGTGCGGCCAAGCCATGGGCGGGTGCTGTTTGGCGATCTGGACGTGACCGATCAGGAAACCGCAGCGCGCAACATCGCGCAGGTGTTTCAGTTTCCGGTGGTCTATGACACGATGACGGTGCGCGAAAACCTGTCCTTCCCGTTGCGGAACCGCGGCATGGATGCGGCCTATATCGCGGGGCGGGTCAACCAGATCGCCCAGATGATCGGGATGGAAGACATTCTGAACCGCAAAGCGCGCGGGTTGACCGCCGACGCCAAGCAAAAGATCAGCCTTGGCCGCGGCATGGTGCGCGAGGATGTCAACGCGATCCTGTTTGACGAACCCCTGACCGTGATCGACCCCCATATGAAATGGGAATTGCGGACACAGTTGAAGCAACTGCACCGCCAGTTCGGCCATACGATGATCTATGTGACGCATGACCAGACCGAGGCGCTGACTTTTGCCGACAAGGTTGTGGTCATGTATGACGGCCGCGTCGTGCAGATGGGTACGCCAGAGGAATTGTTCGAAACCCCGGCCCATACCTTTGTAGGCTATTTTATCGGCTCGCCTGGGATGAACCTGCTTGATGCCACCGTGTCGGGAACCATCGCGCATCTGCAAGGGGCCGAGATTGCCTTGGGGGCGGGCTATGGCCCACTGAAGGGCCGCACCCAGATCGGCATCCGACCCGAATACTGCAGCCTGACCGATGGGGCTGGCCTGCCCATCACCATCCGCCGGGTCGAGGATGTGGGCCGTCACCGTATCGTCCGTGCCGATCTGTTCGGCCAACCCTTCAACATCATCGCCGCCGAAGGCGCAGGTATAAGCCCTGAAATGACCCGTGTTGCCTTTGCGCCGGGCAAGATCAGTGTCTACGCCGATGACTGGCGCGTTGCAGGAGGTGCCGTCTGATGGAAAAGACCCAGAACAACAGGGCATGGTTTCTTGTACTGCCGGTCCTCGTGATCGTGGCCTTTTCCGCTGTGATCCCGCTGATGACCGTCGTGAACTATTCGGTAAACGACACCTTCGGCGAGAATGAATTCTTCTGGAACGGCCTTGGCTGGTTTGAAGAAATGATCACCTCGGACCGCATGCATGACGCGCTTGGCCGTCAGGTGCTGTTTTCCGCCATCATTCTGGCGATCGAGGTACCCTTGGGTATCTTCATTGCGCTCAACATGCCGAAAAAAGGCTTCTGGGCCAGCTTTGGTCTTGTGCTGATGGCGCTGCCATTGCTGATCCCATTCAATGTGGTTGGCACGATCTGGCAGATCTTTGGCCGGGTGGACATTGGTCTTTTAGGCCACGCTTTGGCGGCCATCGGGATTGATTACAACTACACCAACGATCCTTTGGATGCTTGGATTACCATCATTGTCATGGATGTCTGGCACTGGACGTCACTTGTCGCTCTTTTGTGCTATGCTGGCCTGCAGTCCATCCCGCAGGCCTATTACCAAGCCGCCCGCATTGACCAAGCCAGCCGGTGGAGCGTGTTCCGCTTTATCGAACTTCCCAAGATGGCTGGCGTGCTGCTGATTGCTGTGTTGTTGCGGTTCATGGACAGTTTCATGATCTATACCGAGCCTTTCGTCGTCACCGGCGGAGGCCCTGGAAACTCGACCACGTTCCTCTCCATCGATCTTGTGAAAATGGCCGTCGGCCAGTTCGACCTTGGCCCTGCCGCCGCCTTTTCGATCATGTACTTCCTAGTGATCCTTCTAGTGTCATGGGCCTTTTACACCGTCATGACCGCCCTTGAAAAAGTGGAGACGAAATGATGCGTATCCGGTCCTCTGCCATCGTCATGACGCTGTACCTCTTGTTCCTGATGATCCCGATCTATTGGCTGGTCAACATGAGCCTGAAGACCAACTCAGAAATCACCTCGACCTTTACCCTGTTTCCCGACAACCTGACCTTTGCCAACTATGTCACCATCCTGACTGACCCGTCATGGTATATGGGCTATGTCAATTCTCTGATCTATGTGGTGATGAATACGGTGATTTCGATCACCGTTGCATTGCCTGCCGCCTATGCCTTTTCGCGCTACAGCTTCATGGGCGACAAGCATCTTTTCTTCTGGCTTCTGACCAACCGGATGTCGCCGCCCGCGGTCTTTGCCTTGCCGTTCTTTCAGCTTTATTCGTCAGTTGGGTTGTTTGACACGCATATCGCAGTAGCCTTGGCGCATTGCCTGTTCAACGTGCCGCTGGCGGTCTGGATCTTGGAGGGCTTCATGCGCGGCGTGCCCAAGGAAATAGACGAGACAGCCTATATCGATGGCTATTCCTTTGGCCGCTTCTTCACCCGCATCTTCATGCCGCTGATCGCATCGGGCATCGGTGTGGCTGCGTTTTTCTGCTTCATGTTCTCATGGGTTGAACTGCTGCTGTCGCGCACGCTGACAAGCGTCTACGCGAAATCCATCGCCTCGACCATGACCCGCACGGTGTCTGCCAGCGGGATGGACTGGGGGGTTCTGGCCGCCGCAGGTGTCCTGACCATCATCCCCGGCGCCTTGGTAATCTACTTTGTCCGCAACTACATAGCCAAGGGCTTTGCCCTAGGGAGGGTGTGATGACTACATCGCGCTGGAACGGCATTTACGTGGGCACCCTTGCCCTGATGGCCACCATCCTTGGTTTTCTAGTCTGGTCAGTGCCGCGTAACGAAGAGGGGATGGCGTGGTTTGACCCGATGATCCCCGGGGGCTGGATGGCGTGGACCTTTCCTGTCGCGCTGTTCTTCTTCATCATCGCCTGCCTGCTGATCCTCTTCACCCTGCTGGCGATCCGCTTTCCCGAAACACCCCGTCGTGGCGTGCTGCGCATTGAAACCACGCGCGGCGACCGGTTGTTCATCACACTCTTGGGCTCGGCCTTCATCAATTTGGGCTGGCTCTTTTTCTTCGGTGCGCCACTGACTTGGCCGCTGATCCTATGCCTGCTTTATGCGGCAGCGGTGTTTCGCTGGGTGTAAGGGGGAAAAGACGCCGAAGGGCAGGGATTGCACCCCCGTCCTCCGGCTGAACTGCAAAGAACGGACGTCTCACAATCTGGGAGGATACATAATGAGACTAAGGAAAACCGCAACCGCCATGGCGCTTGTGCTGATGGCCAGCGGTCTGCCCGCCTGGGCAGATATCGAGGCGGCGAAAGCCTTCCTTGATTCGGAAATCGGTGATTTGTCCACGCTAGATCGCGCAGGCCAAGAAGCCGAACTGCAATGGTTCATCGATGCCGCCAAACCCTATGCCGGCATGGAAATCAAAGTGGTGTCGGAAACCATCGGCACCCATGAATACGAATCCAAAGTCCTCGCTCCGGCGTTCGAGGCCATCACTGGCATCAAGGTCACCCATGACCTGATCGGCGAAGGCGACGTTGTCGAAAAGCTGCAAACGCAAATGCAGTCGGGCGAAAACATCTATGACGCCTACATCAACGACAGCGACCTGATCGGCACCCACTGGCGCTATCAACTGGCCCGCAACCTGACCGACTGGATGGCTGGCGAAGGTGCTGCGGTGACGAACCCAGGCTTGGACATTGCCGACTTCATCGGCACGTCCTTCACGACCGGTCCGGATGGCAAGCTCTATCAGCTGCCCGACCAGCAGTTCGCCAACCTTTACTGGTTCCGTTATGACTGGTTCAACGATCAGAAAACCAAGGACGATTTCAAGGCCAAGTATGGCTATGACCTTGGCGTTCCGGTGAACTGGTCGGCCTACGAAGACATCGCTGAATTCTTCACGGGTCGCGATATGTCTTACATGGGCGGGCCGGCAACCGGCGTCTATGGCAACATGGACTACGGCAAGAAGGACCCCTCGCTTGGCTGGCGTTACACCGACGCGTGGATGTCGATGGCCGGTATGGGCGACGTGGGCGAACCGAACGGCCTGCCGGTTGACGAATGGGGCATCCGCGTCAACGAAAAGTCGCAGCCCGTCGGGTCTTGCGTGGCGCGCGGTGGTTCGACCAACGACGCAGCAGCCGTTTACGCTGTGACCAAGGCTATCGAATGGCTGCAAAAGTACTCGCCGCCTGAAGCGGCCGGTATGACCTTTGGTGAAGCTGGCCCGGTTCCTGCTCAGGGCGCGATTGCCCAGCAGATGTTCTGGTACACCGCCTTTACCGCAGCCTCGGTCGAGCCGGGCACGCCCGTGATGAATGAGGACGGCACGCCCAAGTGGCGCATGGCCCCCTCGCCGCACGGCGCTTACTGGACCGAAGGCCAGAAGATCGGCTACCAGGACGCCGGTTCCTGGACCCTGATGAAGTCGACCCCGGTCGACCGCGCTCAGGCGGCTTGGCTTTATGCCCAGTTCGTCACCTCGAAGACCGTGGACGTGAAGAAGGCCCACGTCGGCCTGACCTTCATCCGCGAAAGCACGATCCAGCACGAATCGTTCACCGAACGCGCACCAAAGCTTGGCGGCCTGATCGAATTCTATCGCTCGCCCGCCCGCGTTCAGTGGTCGCCTACCGGCACCAACGTTCCTGACTACCCCAAGCTGGCACAGCTGTGGTGGCAGAACATTGGCGACGCCATGTCGGGCGCCAAGACCCCGCAAGAGGCGCTGGATGCGCTTTGCGCGGAGCAGGAAAAGGTCCTGATCCGTCTGGAGAAATCCGGCGCACAGGGCGAACTTGGCCCGGTCATGAACGAAGAGCAGGACGCGCAGGTCTGGCTTGATGCCCCCGGCGCACCGGTGGCGAAACTGGAAAACGAAAAGCCCATGGGCGAAACGGTTTCCTATGACGAGCTGATCAAGTCCTGGCAGAACTAAGCAACAATGGGGGCGGCATCCAATGGGTGCCGCCCCTTTTCCTTGCCCCTTCCGTGGCGCGCCTTGCGTGCCAGAAGGGTAGGGAACGTGGCGTGTTCACGGCGCGAAGTGTAAACAAGTGGTTAAAATGGAAACATTAAGCCATTGAAAAACAACAACTCTAAAAATTTCCCAACGTGGGACATCGCAAAGACGGACCAACGCTTCCATGACCCATATTCTGGCCATTGATCAGGGCACCACCTCATCCCGCTCCATTCTGTTTGATGGCAACCTGCGGGTCGTGGCCACGGCGCAAGAGGAATTTCCCCAGCACTACCCCGCCTCGGGCTGGGTTGAACATGACCCGTCTGACCTGTGGTCCACCGCCGCCGGAACCGCCCGCGCTGTGATCGAAAAAGCCGGGATCAACGCCACCAATATCACCGCCATCGGCATTACCAACCAGCGCGAAACCACGCTGATCTGGGACCGCAAAACGGGCGAGCCAATTCACAACGCCATCGTTTGGCAAGACCGCCGCACCGCCGACACCTGTGCCGCCTTGAAGGCTGCCGGGCACGAGCCGATGATCACCGCCCGCACCGGGCTGCTGCTGGACCCCTATTTCTCGGGCACCAAGATCAAATGGCTGCTCGACCATGTCCCCGGCGCAAGGCAGCGGGCCGAGGCCGGCGAACTGGCTTTCGGAACGGTTGACACCTTCCTGATCTGGAAGCTGACCGGCGGGCGTGTTCACGCGACCGACGCCACCAACGCCGCCCGCACCCTGATTTACAACATTGCCAAAGGCGAATGGGACGCCGAGATTTGCGGCCTTCTGGACATCCCGATGTCCATGCTGCCCGAGGTCAAGGACTGCGCCGCCGATTTTGGCACCACCCGCGCCGACCTTTTCGGTCGCGAAATCCCGATTCTTGGCGCCGCCGGTGACCAGCAGGCGGCGACCATAGGTCAGGCCTGTTTTCAGCCCGGCATGGTGAAATCGACCTACGGCACCGGCTGCTTTGCGCTGTTGAACACCGGGGCCGACATGGTGCCCTCGACCAACCGTCTGCTGACCACCATCGCCTACCGTTTGAACGGCCAAACCACCTATGCGCTGGAAGGGTCGATCTTTATCGCCGGGGCCGTGGTGCAATGGTTACGCGACGGGTTAAAGATCATCCGTGAGGCGCGCGAAACCCAACCGCTTGCCGATGCCGCCGACCCCACGCAGGATGTCGTGCTGGTTCCGGCCTTTACTGGTCTTGGTGCGCCCTATTGGCGGCCCGATTGCCGCGGCGCGGTCTATGGGCTGACCCGCAATTCCGGCCCGGCTGAACTGGCCCGCGCCGCACTGGAAAGCGTGGGCTACCAGACCCGCGACCTGCTAGAGGCGATGCGGTCAGATTGGGGGGCCGCCGCCGATGGCATCCTGCGCGTCGATGGCGGGATGACGGCGTCGGATTGGGCGATGCAGTTTCTGTCCGATATCTTGGGCGCGCCGGTGGACCGGCCCGTCGTGACCGAAACCACCGCCCTAGGCGCGGCCTATCTTGCGGGGCTGCAAGCGGGCATCTACCCGCAGCCTGACGAGTTTCAGAAAAGCTGGGCGCTGGAGCGGCGTTTTACGCCCGCAATGGACCCCGCCACACGCGATGCAAAATACGCCCGCTGGGGCCGCGCCGTTGCCGCAACCATGGCCGTGTGATGGGATTTTCCATTCAGACGCCAACGCAGATCCTGTTCGGCCGGGGCATGAAGGACCGGGCGGCGGAGGCCATTGCCGCATTTGGCCCGCGCGGGGTGTTGGTGCACGGCGCAAATCCCGCCCGCGCCGAATGGCTGTTGCAGGCTTTGCGCGCCAAGGGCTGCACTTTGATGACCCTGCCTTGCGCCGAGGAACCCACCCTGCCGATGCTGGAAGCGGCGCTGGCGACCGCCCGCCCGTTTGCCCCGGATTGGGTTGTGGCCTTGGGCGGCGGCGCGGTGCTGGACATGGGCAAGGCGCTGGCGGCGCTGATCCCGTCGGCCACGCCCCTAATGGACCATCTGGAGGTCGTCGGGCGCGGCTTGCCGCTGTCCACCGCACCCCTGCCGCTCATCGCCTTGCCCACCACCGCCGGAACCGGGGCCGAGGTGACCAAGAACGCCGTGATCGGCCTGCCCGACCATCGCCGCAAGGTCAGCCTGCGCGATGACCGTATGCTGGCGCGGCTGGCCATCGTCGACCCGGCTTTGACGGATCACTGCCCGTGGAAGGTCACGCTTGCCTCGGGGCTGGATGCCGTGGTGCAGGTGATCGAGCCTTACCTGTCCGCCCGCGCCAATGACTTTACCGACGCGCTTGCCCGCCCCGCCATCGCGCGCGGCCTGACCGCCTTGCACCGCCTGTCGCAGGGCGAAGACGCCACCGCCCGCGATGAACTAGCATGGGTCAGCCTGTGCGGCGGCCTTGCGCTGGCCAATGCCGGGCTTGGGGCGGTGCATGGGTTGGCCGGACCGATTGGCGGCATGTGTCCCGCGCCGCATGGTGCCGTCTGCGCCGTGCTGCTCGGGCCGGTTCTGCAGATGAACCGCAACCGTGCGGATCAAAACGCCCAGGCCGCCCAACGCTTGGCCGAGGTTTGTACCCTGATTGCACAGGTGCTTGGCGGCATCGCTGAAACTGCGCCCCAGACCACCGCAGATTGGGTCCGCCGCGCCGGGCTTGAGGGTCTGAGCGTGCAAGGGCTTGCGCCTTCCGATCATGCGGACGTGGCCGAAGCAGCGCTGCAATCTTCATCGATGAAATCAAATCCGGTGCCTTTGACACATGCAGACCTGATGTGGATCCTGTCGCAGGCCGCCCCATGACCAAACGGGGGGACGATGGATCGTTGGCCCGATAACCGCGCGTGGTTCCTGCTGTTGCCCGCCCTTTGCCTGCTTGCGCTGGTCGGGGGATTGCCGTTGCTGGCGGTCGTCAACTATGGGCTGCACGACATTTTTACGCTGGACCAACTGCATTGGGTCGGCTTGCAATGGTTTGAGGATATCCTGCACAGTGACCGCTTCTGGGCCTCGCTTGGGCGCAGCCTGTTGTTTTCGGCGCTGGCCTTGGGCGTGCAGATCCCTTTGGGCATTCTGGTAGCCAAACTCCTGTTGTCACTTGGCCGCCGCGCGGTTTGGGGGCTGGTGCTGTGCGCGCTGCCGCTGGTGGTGCCGTGGAACATGATCCCGATGCTGTGGCTGGGCATGATCCAGCCGCAGACCGGGCTGTTCGGCTTTGTCGCGGCTTGGGGGTTTGATGGCTTTGTTGCGCAAATCCCCTGAAGGTCGGAGTGCCCCTTCCCTTGGACAGACCTATCCTGCGCGTTGCGTAACGGGTGTTCCGAGTGCGGTG
>Ga0155345_117_pt1 | contig 30344 bp, 25 predicted proteins | sample RifCSPhighO2_02_FD_106313 | JGI IMG/M metagenome (GOLD analysis project Ga0155345, IMG submission 106313) | Rhodobacterales bacterium RIFCSPHIGHO2_02_FULL_62_130
ACACCCGTTACGCAACGCGCAGGATAGGTCTGTCCAAGGGAAGGGGCACTCCGACCTTCAGGGGATTTGCGCAACAAAGCCTTGCGAATGCCCCTTCGTAGTGGCTGAATTGTCCCTCACACTTTAGACATAGCCAATGGAATTTGAGGCCGTCCTGAACACGTTTGTTTGGGTTGTCCGTTTGTCTCATATGGCCAATACCACTGCGCCCGCGCAACCAGCGAAAAACAAATGCTGGCAGAACATGGCTTTCTGCCAAGTTGTCATTCTCACCACAGAAGGCGCAGGTTCCTAACATATCAACCTTCAATGACACTATGGGAGCTTAGTTACCAAAAAAATGAGCGACTAGTCAGTTTCTAGCCGTAGAAGCTTTTCACTTTCTTACACGGCACGCTCGCATCGTAAACCAAATTGACTATTCCCCCGCTCGATTTCTGGACGATAGTTTGCACCATGGACATGACTGCCCTAAGTGATCTTTAGCCTAGCAGACGATGGCCACAATGATACTTTTATATAAATAAATCAGCTTATTGTCGAGATACTCACCCGCCCACCCCTGCGGCGCGGAACCAGCGCAGGATGGCGTCACGTTCGGCGGGTTCCATATAGCTTAGATTGGCGGGGGGCATGGCGTGGGTGTAGGCGGATTGCAGGGTGATGCGCTGGGCTTCGCTGGCGATTTGCGACGGCGTTTCCAGCACGACATTTTTAGGCGGCCAGTGCATCCCCTCCCATGAGGGTTCGGCGGCGTGGCACATGGAACAGCGGCCTTGGACGATGCTGACCACCTCGTCAAAGCCCTCCGCCGAAGCATAGGTCAGCGCGGGGCCGGTCAGGGCGGTTTCATCGGGGCGGTGGCGCATGGGGGCGGTGGACAGCCATGCAATCAGCAGGAAAATCACCGCCGTTGCAAACCATGTCCAATGCGGATTGCCCTTGCGGGCGTGTTTCGAGTTGAACCAATGCCGGATCGTGACGCCCATCAGAAACACAAGGCTGGCGATCAGCCAGTTATATTCGGTCGCAAAGATCAGCGGGTAGTGGTTGGAGAGCATCAGAAAGATCACGGGCAGCGTGAGGTAATTGTTATGCGTGCTGCGCTGCTTGGCGATCTTGCCATATTTCGGATCGGGCTTGCGGCCCGCTTTCAGATCCGCAACCACAATGCGCTGGTTCGGCATGATGATCATAAAGACATTGGCCGACATGATCGTGGCGGTGAATGCGCCCAGATGCAGCAGCGCCGCGCGACCGGTGAAAACTTGGGTATAGGCCCAAGCCATACCGACAAGGATAATATAAAGCCCGATCATCAGGCGGGTGTTGTCGTCGCCAAAGCGGCTTTTGCAGATCAGGTCATAAGCGATCCAGCCAAAGGCAAGGCTGGCCAGAGAAATCGCAATCGCCTGCCATGTTTGCAGGTCGGCAATGGTCGGGTCGATCAGGTAAAGGTCGGCCCCAAGGTAATAGACCAGCACCAGCATCGCAAAGCCCGACAGCCATGTGGAATAGCTTTCCCATTTGAACCATGTCAGATGGTCCGGCATCATCTCGGGGGCTACAAGGTATTTCTGGATGTGATAGAACCCGCCGCCATGCACTTGCCATTCCTCGCCATGGGCCAAGGGCGGCAGGCTGGGGGTTTGGCGCAGGCCAAGGTCCAGCGCTATGAAATAAAAGGACGATCCGATCCACGCGATTGCGGTGATCACATGGGTCCAGCGGGCGGCGATGGCCACCCATTCCCACAGCACAACCCAGTCATACATGCGCGCGCTCCTTTGCTTTGGCACAGGCTATACCGGGGCGCACTGTTCTGTTAATCCTGCAAATGCCGGGATCACTTTCAAGGGCGGGGCGAAAATGTCCTATGTCAACACGCTGAAGATGTTCGTGCGGGTCTATGAGTTGGGCAGCATGTCTGCGGCGGCCCGTGATCAGCGCACCTCGCCTGCGGTGGCCTCGGCGCGGATTTCCGAGCTGGAAAAGCATCTGGGGGTGCGGCTGTTCCAGCGCACCACCCGCAGCTTGCAGCCGACCGAGAACGGGCGGATATTCTTTGATGGCGCCAAGAAGGTGCTGGAGGCGATTGATGAGGCCGAGGCGGCGGTGATGGATGTCACCCAGAACCCCAAGGGGACGATCTTTGTCTCGGCCCCTCTGGGCGTGGGGCGCAGGTTTATTGCGCCGCATGTGCCTGTGTTCAAAGACCTTTATCCGCAGATTGATGTGCGGTTGCGGCTGTCGGACCGCGTGATCGATGTCACCGCCGAAGGGCTGGATGTGGCGTTTCATCTGGGGATTCTGGAGGATTCCACGCTCAAGGTGCGGCTGATTGCCGATTGCCCCCGCGTGCTGTGCGCCGCCCCTGCCTATATCGCGCGGCGGGGGATGCCTGTGGATGGCGCGGCTCTGGTGGCGGAAAAGCACGATTGTCTGAACCTGCGCTTTCCGGGGGCGAAAGAGTTCCAATGGGCGTTGCAGACCGCCGAAGGCGTGCGGCGGTTCGAGATTTCGGGGCCGTTCGAAAGTGACGACGGGGATGTGCTGACGGGTTGGGCGCTGGACGGGCGCGGCATCGTGATGAAACCGGTGTTCGAGGTGGCGGATTACCTGCGGTCGGGTGCGCTTGTGCCGGTCGCGGTGGCCACGCCGCCGCTGCCGACGCAGCTTTCCAGCCTGTCGCAGCACCGACGGCTGAAAGACCCCAAGGTCAAGCTGTTCACCGATTTCATGGCGGCGCATGTGCGGGATGCGATCCGCAAGGCCACCGTCGGGCCGTAAGGTGTAGGGTGCGTGATTTCACGCACCTTTCCGGTGGCGCGGCATCGGTGCGTGCAAGCACACACCCTACCCTTGCTTCAGAACCGCCTCGAAAGCGGTCAGGAAGTGGTCGACGTTGGCCTTGCTGAACACCAAAGGCGGGCGGATTTTCAGCACGTTCTGGCGCGGTCCGGTGGCCGAGATCAGCACCCGCGCCTGCCGCAATCCGTTCACGATGCGCGAAGTGCGCGCGGCATCGGGGGCCAGCGGATCGCCGCCCTGCACGATATCCTGCCCCAGAAACAGACCTGCCGCGCGCAGCGGGCCAAGCGCGTCATGGTCTTTGGCCAGCGCGCGCAGGCCTTCGGCAAAATACGCCCCGACCACGCGGGCATTCTCTTGCAAGCCTTCGCCTTGCACCACATCCAGCACGGCCATCGCCGTGGCCGCAGCCACGGCATTGCCGCCGAAGGTGTTGAAATAGCGGGCCTTTGACCCGAAGGCCTCGATCACGTCGGGGCGCATCACCAACCCTGCGACGGGATAGCCATTGCCCATCGGCTTGCCCAGACTGACCATATCGGGGATCAGCCCGTGGCGCTGAAAGCCCCACATCGCATCGCCGGTGCGGCCAAAGCCGGGCTGCACCTCATCCGCGATGAACAGCCCGCCCGCGGCACGGATCGCCTGCACAGCCGGTTGCAAGAACCCCGCCGGACCCTCAAAGACCCCATCCGAGGAAAAGATCGTGTCCACGATCAGCGCTGCCGGTTTGATGCCGTGGCGCAGCAGATCGTCAATGGCCGCCTGCACAGCGGCGGCAAAAGCCGCGCCCAGATCACCCGCCATCCGCGCCGGATCGGGTGCGGGGATGGTGCGAACATGCTCGCCCAAAGGCACGCCCTCACCCAGCGAAGGCGACATGCCCGCAATCGCGTAAGTCACACCATGATAGGCGTTTTCCGTGACGATGATGCCGGTGCCGCCGGTATGCGCCCGCGCGATGCGATAGGCCAGATCATTCGCCTCGGACCCCGTGCAGGTGAACATCACATGCGAAAGATCGGCGGGAAAGGTGGCCAGCAGACGCTCGGCATAGTCCAGCACGGTATCATGCAGATAGCGGGTGTGGCTGGCGAATACCGCCGACTGGCGGGCAGTGGCGGCGACCACATGCGGATGACAATGGCCGACAGAGGCGACGTTGTTATAGGTATCCAGATAGGCGTTGCCATCCGCATCATAAAGCCAGACGCCCTCGCCCCGCACCAGATGCACGGGGGTTTCGTAGAACAGCCGATAGGCCGGCCCAAGGGCAGCGCGGCGGCGGGCCACCAGCGCCTGATCCGCCTCGGACAGGTTGCCTTTGCCGGGGACATAGGCGTTCACCATGGTTCCGTCGTTCTTCATCGCTTACTCCATGCCACAGGCACGCCGCAGGGCGGTTTCGGTGTCGGTCGGGTCCAGCCGCGACAGGGCCAGAAGGCCATCGCGCGCCGAAGGAAAATTCCGCAAGATATAGGGGGCGTTTTCAGGATAGCGCGCGGCGCGGGTCGAGGTGATGGCCAGCGTGGTCAGCATCCGCGTGGCCACCAGCGCAGGGATCAGCGCGATTTCATCGGCTGTCAGCGGCAGGATGGCATGGTAGGCGGCGGCAAACTCGGTCAGGCTGGTCAGCGGATCGGCAGGGTCGATCTGATAAGAGGCCGTCACCGCCAGATCGCAAACCAAGGGTGTGCGGACCATATCGCCGAAATCCAGCACGCCCGCGATGTGGTGCCCATCTGCGGTGACAAGCACGTTATGCGGGTTCATATCGGCATGAACCACCTGCCAGCGCAATTCGGGCAGGCGCGGGGCGATGGCGGTGTCGAAATGGTCCAGCGTTCGGGTGGCAAGGGCGCGCAGCGGTGCATCGGCAATGGCGGGCAGCATCGGGCGCAGGCTTGCGGCCTGTTTGATGTCCCATTGCAGGACGTGATCGGCGGCGGGATGGGCAAAGCCCTGCAAACCCAGCGTAATCCGTGCATTCATCGCCGCCATCGACCGGCGCAGCGCGGCAGAGGCTTGCACCAGATGCAGCGGCCTGCCCTCCAGATAGGTCAGCAGGCGCAGGATGCCCTGCGGTGTGCGCGCCTCGGTTGCGCCGGACAGGGTGCGAACCACGCGCGGCACCGGCAGATGGGCGGTTTCCAGATGCAAGAGGGCCTGCGTCTGGAAATCGGTGACCTCGGGTGGCTCTGCCGGATTGGCCAGTTTCAGCACATAGCCCTGCGCGGGCGTGGCGATATGGATGTTCAGATCGCGTTCCGAGGTCAGCCGCTTCATCCGGCCTTCGACACCGAAGATGTCGCGCGCAAGGCGGGCCGCCTGATCGTCGGTCAACTCGGGCGGGGCAGAGGCCAGAAGGCCGCCAAGGGGGGTATCGGTCATGCAGGATCACGGGCCAAAGGGTCGGGCGCATGAAGGGGGCGGCGGGGTAGACTGTCAAGGCCGGACAGGTGCGTGAAATCACGCACCCTACCCCCGCATCTCGACCCAAAGCGGCAAATGATCCGAGGCGATCTGGGCGGGATCGGTCCAGGCCCGATCAATGCGGGCGGCCAGATCGCCGGTGACAAAGCAATGATCCAGCTGGCGCAACCGGGTTTCGCCCGCAATGACCTTGCGATGGGTGTGCAGGCGGGTGCCGCCCCGCGCCACCGCATCGACAAACCCGCCCGCATAGACAGCCCCCGGATGATACGGCACCTCGCCCACAATCCGGCGATGCTCGGCACTGCCGGGTTCGGAATTGAAATCCCCCAGCCAGATCGCGCTTTGCGGGCAGGGCGGCTCTGCCTGACCCTCGGTCCAGTTGCGAGACGGCTCGTCATCCACCCCGCTCCACGGCCCGCCCGACAGCGGCACGCGGGCATGATGCGCCAGAAGCATGTCGATCTGCTCCAGCCGCTCCTGCACGCCGACATGGGCCAGATGGATCGAAAACACCCGCAGCGGCCCCATGGGCGTGTCGATCATCGCCTCAAGCGCCGGATTCTGCGTGTTCAGCGGATCGATCATCCGCCGCATCGGCAACAGGTGCAACCGGCTCCACAGGATCGGCCAGCGCGACAGGATCATGGTGCCGAACTGCCGCCGCCGGTTGATCACCCGCGCACCATCGCGGCCAGAGGCATCCATATCAAAGGCAGGCCCGTAAACCGCATAATACTGCGGCAGCAGCGCCTGCAACAGCGCAGGCTGGTCGTCATGGCCGGTGCGCGACCAATGCCGCTCGACCTCTTGCAACGCGACAATATCCGCCCCGTCGATCACCCGCGCCGCGCGGGCCAGATCGTAAACCCCGTCCGCCCCGAACCCGTATTGAATATTGAAACTCAGCAATTTCATCGCGGTAGCCCCCGTCACCCTGACCCGTTCCCCTGATCCTCTTTGCATAAATATCCGGGGGGTCAGGATTTTCGCCAGAAAATCCGACAGGGGGGCTGGCCCCCCTGCCTATGCTTCCACCCGCCACGACGCTGGATAGCGAAACTCCTCCAGATTGGCCGAAGCCCCGATCCGGTCCACCACGGCGAACAGGCCCGGAGCCTGCAACGGCGTCAGCACCCCATGCCAGACACCGCGATGCAGGTTGATGCCCTGCGCGCCATTGGTCAGAAAGGCGCGCGGGCGGTGCTGCGGGCCGGGCGAGACGATCACCAGAAACGGGTGCTGCGTCATCGGCAGGAAGGCTTGCGAGCCTTCGGGGTGGCGTTCGATCAGATCAAAGCAGTAGGGCAAGGCGCGCGGCACAGCGTTGAAGATCGAGATACCGGCGCGGTTGGCCGCATCGACCTCGGGGGCGACATCGATCCGCGCGCGGTCGTGGTGGCGCTGGCACATGCCGTCATTGATCAGCCGGAAATCGCCCGCAGCCTCCAGCACATCGCCGAAAGGGGCGAAGGCGGCGGCGGTCAGGGGTTCAGGGTGCAACACCTGCATGGCGGGCTGGCTCCTTGGGGCGGGCGCAAAAATTTTCGGACGAAAATTTTTCGGGCGGCGGGATCAGCGGGCGGGGCGGTATGCGCCGGGGCCGCGCAGGGTGGCGTGGCGGTTGACGTCCTTATACAGCAGATAGCGGAACCGGCCCGGCCCGGCGGCATAGCAGGCCTGCGGGCAATAGGCGCGCAGCCACATGAAATCGCCCGCCTCGACCTCAACCCAATCGCTGTTCAGCTTGTACACCGCCTTGCCCTCCAGCACGTAAAGCCCGTGTTCCATGACATGGGTTTCCTCGAAGGGGATCACGCCCCCCGGCCGGAAAGTCACGATATTGACGTGCATGTCATAACGGGTGTCGGTGGGATCGACAAAGCGTGTAGTCCCCCAAACCCCGTTGGTATCCGGCATGGTGTTCAGGGGCTGCTCTTTTTCATTGGTCACAAAAGCAGGCGGCATATCGGTATCGGGCGCGGCTTCATAAAGCTTGCGGACCCAGTGAAAACGCGCAGGCTCTGCCCCTTCGGCCAGCAGGGTCCATTTGGCATGGGGCGGGATATAGGCATAGCCGCCCTCGTCCAGCTCATAGCCTTGCCCGTCGATGGTCAGGGTGATCAGCCCGCCGGTGACGAACAGCACATGCTCGGCCCCCTCTTCGGCATCGGGCGCGTCCGATCCGCCGCCCGGCTGCACCTCCATCACATATTGCGAGAAGGTTTCCGAAAACCCCGACATCGGGCGGGCGATCAGCCAGAGGCGTGTCTGCCGCCAGCCGGGAAGATAGCTGACCACGATATCGGAAAAACAACCCTTGGGGATGAAGGCATAGGCGGTGGTGAACACCGCGCGCTGGGTCATCAACTGGGTCTGCGCGGGCAAACCGCCTTTGGGCGTATAATAGCTGGTCATGGCAAAACGGCTTTCAGGCGGAGTTCGGCAATCCGTTCCACCTGCGCGCAGGCGGTGGCGAACTCGGTTTCGGTGCTGTTGGCGATGCGGGTGGTGAAGGCGGCCAGAATGCTGGCCTTGGAATGGTCGCGCACGGCGATGATGAAGGGAAAGCCGTGCTTGGCAGTATAGGCGGAGTTCAGGGTCTGGAAGGCGCTGCGTTCGGCATCGGTCAGCGCATCAAGGGCGGCGCTGGCCTGTTCGGCGGTGGACTCTGCGGTCAGGGTTTTGGCGGCGGCAAGTTTTCCGGCAAGATCGGGGTGGGCGGTCAGAACGCCCAGCCGCTCGGGCTGGCTGGCGCTGCGGAACATCCGGCACAGCGCGTTGTGCAGGCCCGTGGCAGAGTCATGCGCGGGGCCAAGCTCCAGATCGAAGGCGCGATCCGCGATCCACGGCGAATGTTCGAAAATGGACCCATAGGCGGCCACAAATTCTTCGCGCTCCATCTGAGAAGGACGGCGGAAGCGTTTGTGGGGATGGGTTTTTGCCCAATGCTCGGCAATGTCGATCCGGCGCGGGAACCAGACCGCATTGTGGGATTTTGCATAGTCGAGAAAGCGCTTCAGCCCCGCGATCTTGCCCGGCCTGCCGATCAGGCGGCAATGCAGGCCGATGGAGAACATCTTGGCGCGGCCCGCCTGCCCTTCGGCGTAAAGCGTGTCAAAGCTGTCTTTCAGGTATTGGAAAAACTGCTGCCCCTCGATGTAGCCGGGGGCCGTGGCAAAGCGCATGTCGTTGGCTTCCAGCGTGTAGGGGATCACCAACTGGTCCCGATCGCCCACCTCGCGCCAATAGGGCAGATCGTCGTCATAGGTGTCGGAAATCCAGTCGAACTGGCCCGTGGCCGCCGTCAGGTCCACCGTGTTGACCGAGCAGCGCCCCGTATACCAGCCGCGCGGAGGGGAGCCTACCACCTCGGTATGCAGGCGGATCGATTCCGCGATCTGGGCGCGTTCCTCGTCTGCGGGCATGTCGCGGTGATCGACCCATTTCAAGCCGTGCGACGCAATCTCCCAGCCTGCCGATTTCATCGCGGCGACCTGTTCGGGGTTGCGGGCAAGGGCAGTCGAGACGCCGTAGATCGTCACCGGAATAGCCATTTCGGTGAACAGCCGATGCAGCCGCCAGAACCCTGCGCGCGCGCCATAGTCGTAGATGGATTCCATGTTCCAGTGCCGCTGACCCGGCCAAGGCGCAGCCCCTGCGATGTCGGACAGAAACGCCTCGGACTGCCCGTCGCCATGCAGGATGTTGTTCTCGCCGCCTTCCTCGTAGTTCAGCACCACGGACACAGCGATCTTTGCGCCATCCGGCCAAGCGGCGTCGGGGGGATTGGCACCGTAGCCTCGGAAATCGCGGGGGTAGCGGGGCATCGGCGGACTCCTTCGTTTGGCGCAGACTATATGGAAAACCCGAAGGGGTTTATCAAAAAATGCCGACAAGACCTTTCCGGCTTGGCAGGGGTCGCGGCGGCGGTCAAACTTGCTAGGGTGGCACAACGATGGAGGGCGCGATGGGACGGTTGACAACGCATGTGCTGGATACTGCGCGGGGCAAGCCTGCGGCGGGGGTGCGGATCATGCTGTATCGCGTAAGCGGCAACAGCCACAAAAAGATCGCGGAAACCGTGACCAATGCCGACGGACGCACCGATGCGCCGATGCTGGAGGGCAAGGCCTTTACCGCCGGAAGCTATGAGCTGGTGTTCTGCGCGGGCGACTATCTGCGTGCGACAGGTCAGGCCGTCGGCGAGGTGCTGTTTCTGGATGAAATCCCGATCCGGTTCGGCGTGCCGGATGACAGCGCACATTACCATGTGCCGCTGCTGATCTCGCCCTTTGCCTATTCGACCTATCGCGGCAGCTAGAATGTGGGCGGGCTGATGGCCCAGAGGATGACGGCATCTGTGCTGCCGGGGTTGCGATAGCGGTGCGGTTCGCTTGACGAAAACGAACAACTGTCGCCTGCGTGCAGGTGGAAATGGCGGTCGCCCACCCAGATTTCGAACTCTCCCTCCAGAACGAAGCCCACCTCGTCACCTTCATGCGCGTAGGTTTCAGAGCTTTCGGAACCTGCGGGCATGCGGGTGTGGATCATCTCGACCTGAAGGCTCATCTTCGGCGTCAGAAGCTCGTCCACGATGCCGCCATCGTATTGGATCGACAGCCGGTTGCCGCGCCGGATGACATAGCCGCGTTCGGCAGGCGGTGCGGGGTCTGAGCCTGCGAAGAACCATTGCACCGTGACCGACAGGAAACGCGCGATCTTCACCAGCGCGGGGATCGAGGGGTAGGCAAGGTTGCGTTCAACCTGACTGAGATAGCCGATCGACAGATCGCATCCCGCCGCAAGCTGCGCCAGCGTCAGTTTGCGGCGTTTCCGCAACTCGCGGATGCGCTCGCCCAGAATGGGGCTGGCGTCGTCCGGGGCCGGACTGGCGGCAGGTAGATTGGCGGGGGTTGGATCATTCATGGCGCAAGGATTGGCGGCTTTGCGCGGGATCGCAACAGAAATTTGCCCACAGTAAAAAAATAGATAGAAATTTTACTCAAGGAAAAATACCGTGCCGGTAACAAGAGTCGCCGTCGCGATTCTGCTTGTCAGGTGGGTAATATGGCTGATCCGCGCTTTCCGCATTTGTTTGAACCGCTGACCCTGCGGGGGGTGACGTTGCGGAACCGGATCATCTCGACCGGCCACGACACCACGCTGCCAACCGATGGCACGGTGAATGCGGCGCTGGTGGAATATCACCGCACGCGGGCCAAGGGCGGAGTCGGGCTGATCATCGCGCAGGTGGCGGGGGTGCATGAAACGGCGCGCTATACCTCGCATTTGCTGATGGCCACCTCGGATGCCTGTATCGACGGCTATCGCGCCTTGGCGCAGGCGGTGCATGCCGAGGGCGGGGCGATTTTCAGCCAGTTGTTCCATCCGGGCCGCGAGATCATGGAAAGCGCGGACGGGCTGCTGGCTGTGGCCTATGCGCCCTCGGTTTCTCCGAATGAACGCTTCCATGTGATGCCCCGTGCGCTGGACCTGCCGCTTTTGCGCGAGATCGTCGAGGGGTACGCGCAGGCGGCGCGGCGGATGTGGCAGGCGGGGCTGGACGGGGTAGAGTTCGTCGCCAGCCACGGCTATCTGCCCGCGCAATTCCTGAACCCGCGTGTCAACCGGCGCACGGATGACTACGGCGGATCGGATGCCGGCCGTTTGCGGTTTCTGGAAGAATGTCTGGACGCGATGCGGGCCGCGACCAGCCCCGATTTCGTAATCGGGATGCGGATCAGCCCCGACGAGAAGGACGAGGAAGGCCTGACATCGACCGAGGCATTGGCGGCCTGCAAGGCGCTGGAATCGCGGCTGGATTATGTGAACCTGACGGTTGGCACCTCGGCCAGTCTGGGCGGGGCCATGCATATCGCGCCGCCGATGGCCTTCGGTGCGGGCTATGCGGCCCCCGATGCGGTGGCATTCAAGATGGCACTGGGGGTTCCGGTGTTCATCGTCGGGCGGATCAACCAGCCGCAGGTCGCCGAGGCGATTCTGGCGGCAGGGCAGGCGGATGGCTGCGGCATGACGCGCGCCCTGATCTGCGATCCCTTGATGCCGGGCAAGGCCGAACGCGGCGCGGTGGATGACATTCGCGCCTGCATTGGCTGCAATCAGGCCTGCATCGGGCATTTCCACAAGGGGCTGCCGGTGTCCTGCATCCAGCATCCCGAAACCGGGCGCGAGCTGACCTATGGCACGCTGCCCCCTGCCCCGCAGCGCAAGAAGGTCATGGTGATCGGCGGCGGCCCTGCGGGCATGAAGGCGGCAATCACCGCAGCCAAGCGCGGCCATACGGTGACGCTTTACGAGGCCGCGGCCCAGCTTGGCGGGCAGGCCTTGCTGGCGCAACTGATCCCCGGACGGGCCGAATTTGGCGGCATCGTCACCAACCTTGCCCGCGAGATGGAACTGGCGCAGGTCGCGGTGCGGCGCGGGGTGCGGGTGGATGCGGCCTTGGTGGCATCAGAAGCACCGGATGCGGTGATTCTGGCCTCGGGCGGGGTGCCTTATGTGCCGGATTTGCAGACCGATGGTGCGATGCAGATCGTGACCGCGTGGCAAGTGCTGCGGAAAGAGGTCAAGGTCGGGGCAAAGGTGGTGGTGGCCGACTGGCGCTGCGACTGGATCGGACCAGGCATCGCGCAACTGCTGGCGCGCGAGGGTTGCACAGTGGATCTGGCGGTGAACGGACTGGTGCCAGGCGAGACGCTGCCGCTCTATGTCCGCGACAATATCGCCGCTGACCTGCACCGCGCCGAGATCAAGGTCACGAACTATGCCCGCCTGTTCGGCAGCGATGGCGACACCGTGTTCCTGCAACACACCGCCAGCGCCGCGCCGATCATGATTGAAGCTGTGGATACGCTGGTGCTGTGCCTTGGCCATACCCCCGTCAGCGACCTGGAATCCGCCCTGCGCGGCAAGGTGGAGTTGCACATGGCGGGCGATTGCCTGACCCCGCGCACCGCAGAAGAAGCGGTCTACGAAGGCCTGCGCGCGGGCTGTGCGGTCTAGTTTGTCCCTACTCACAGCAGGCGGCACGACCCAAGCAAGCTGACGCAAAACAAAGGGGCTTAAGGTTGTCACCTTAAGCCCCTGAATTCTTTGGTGGCGAGGGGGGGACTCGAACCCCCGACCCCATGATTATGAGTCATGTGCTCTAACCAGCTGAGCTACCTAGCCACTGGCGGCGTGATTATGGCGGGCGTCGGGGGGCGTCAAGGGGGAATCGCACGAACCCGTCGCTTGGGTGCGTGCAAGCACACACCCTACCCTCGGCGCAGGCGTGGGCCACATAGGGGGCTGCGGCACAAAGCGCAGACAAGGCAGTCGGAAAAATCGCACCTCCCCTGCCATCCGTCAGATTTCGCCAAAACGGACAGTCCGCGCTTTCATCTTGGCAAAAATACTCCCGCCGGAGGCATCTGTCCTTGGGTCAGATCACCAATGGCAAGCCGGGTGTAGGGTGTGTGGTTGTCCGCAGGTCTGCTGACCTGCGGGCGTTCACGCATCGCTGCTATGGGCCACGCGGGGGCGGCCTGCGGCGGTCACGGTCAATGTGGCCTCGATGAACATCGCGCGGCCTTCGACCTCTGCCTCGCGGATATCGCGGGTGACGGTGACGCGCAAATCCTCGGCCCCCGCCAGCCGCGCACGGGCAGCGGCTTCAGCGGTCAGAGCGGTCTCGGTGGCGGCAAGCGCCGCATCGCGGTCCGAGAAATTGTGCAATCCGTCGGGCAGATGCGCGGTAAAGCGCCCCTCCGACGGGCTGGTGACATTGGCCGAGACCCGCTGGCTGACCTGCCCCACAACAGCCCCGATCGCATTGGCCACCCCCGCATGTTCGGGCAGGATCATCTCGCAGCCAAGGCGTTCCCCCACCGCGCTATAATAGGACGGGGCCGAGGCGCCCAAGCCGATCACCGGCACGCCCAGACGCGCCGAAAGCTGGATCACTCCACGATGCTGCCCAAGACCCGCCTTGGTCAGCGCGTGACGCGCAAGCGCGGTGCTGTCTTGACCGGCAAAGGCAGTATCTTCGTCAAAGGCCGCTTCCAGCAGGCAATCGACGGTCTGTGCGGTCAGCTGATCGATGATCGCCTGCGCCAGCAGAGACGGATCGGTGGCAAAACGCTCGCCCGCGCCATTGCGTCGCCGCCCCAAAATCCGCAGCGCCTTTTCCGAGGCGCTGCCGTCCCAAGCCTCCAGCCGCCCCAGAACATGGCTGGCGTCCGAAGGTGTTACCCCCGCGATCATCACAAGCCCCCGCGCCACCAGCCGCTCCAGTGCCGCCACCTCCAGCCGCGTGGTCAGGGCCTGCGCCAGAGGCATGGCTTCGGTGATCCGCGCCAGCACGGTGGCCTCGCGCGGTGTCAGACCGCCGGTCTGCCCCCCCATCGGCACGACAAAACGGCCATCGAAATCGCCTGCGGTGTCCGAGGACAGCGCGCGGTCAAGGGCTGCATGCACCATCGCAGCATGATCCGCCGCCAGCAGTGCCACAGGGATCAGGCGGCGCGGGCCAAGCCGCAATCCCCCCACCAACCCTTCGGTGATCAGATGAACCTCGCTGTCGCCACCAAGGCCGGTGGTCCGCATCGCCACCGCCTCGACCATGGTGCGGAAGCCGCCGACACGCGCGCCCTGCGGGTCAATCTCGGGCAGGCCGTCGCGCAGCAGGGCCACGTCGGTGGTCGTGCCGCCAATGTCCGAGACCAGCGCATCGCTGGCCCCCGTCAGCCAGCGCGCACCGACGATGCTGGCGGCGGGACCGGAGAGGATGGTTTCAATCGGACGCTCGCGCACCATGGCAGCCGAGATCAGCGCACCATCGCCCCGCACCACCATCAAGGGGGCATGGATGCCGATGGCCAGCAGGTGGCGTTCACAAGCTGCCACCAGCCGGTCGATCATCCCGATCAGACGCGCATTCAGCACCGCCGTCAGCGCGCGTTTCGGCCCGTTCAACTGCGCCGAAAGCTCGTGCGAACAGGTGACGGGGCGGCCTGTGACACGGCGGATCAGGGCGCGGGCGGCGGTCTCATGCGCGGGGTTGCGGGTGGCAAAGCGGGCGGCCACGGCAAAGCCCATCACCTGCGGACCAAGGGCCGTCACCTCGGCCTCAAGTGCGGCCAGATCCAGCGGGGCGGCTTCGGTGCCAGCATGGGTATGGCCGCCGGCAAGACGGATCACAGGGTCCCCCTTCAGCGCCTCGACCAACCCGCCGCGCTCCAGATCATCAGCATCAAACCCGATGAAGATCAGCGCGACGCGGCCGCCCTGCCCTTCAACCAGCGCATTGGTCGCAAGCGTTGTCGAAAGCGACACCAGCGCCACATCCTGCGCGGCAACCCCGGCTCCGGCAAGGGCGGCATCCACGGCACGACCGATGCCCAACGCCAGATCGGCACGGGTGGTCAGCGATTTGGCCTTGCCAATCACCAGATCGGCAGCCTCGTCCACGATCACCGCATCGGTATAGGTGCCGCCCGTGTCGACGCCAAGGAAATAGGCCATGCTGAGTTCCGCTTTTGTCAGGTCCGGCTATGCAGATAGTCTGCCAGACAGCCAAGGTCACGCCTTGTTGCGACAAATTGCGGTCAAAGCTTGTCGCGGCGGGAAAGGTGCGTGGCAAGCACGCACCCTACACCTGATGCAAAAGGGGTTGCCAGACCTGCCCCAAGGCGCTGCACAGCGAACAGAGCCTCCGGCGGGAGTATTTGGGCCAAGATGAAACTCCGGTTCCATCCTCTTTGCATAAATATCCCCGCCGGAGGCATCTGTCCGCAGAACAAACAACACCGTCTCAAGGCACGGCACTGGCTACAGCCCTAAGGGTAGGGTGCGTGCTTGCCACGCACCTTTCTGCGGGTCAGGGGCGGCGCTTGCGGCGATGGGCAGGCGCGATGTCAAGCATTTCCCGGTATTTGGCCACGGTGCGGCGGGCGATGGCGGGGCCGCTGGCCGAAAGGGCCACGGCAAGGCTGGCGTCGGACAGGGGGGCGCTGCGGTCTTCGCCGGCGATCAGGCGGGTCAGCCTGTCGCGGAGAGCGGCGGCCGAGGCTGTCGGACCATCGCCGTCCTTGTCACCGATGCGGCCTGAAAACAGCCGCCGCAGCCACCACGTGCCAAAGGGTGTATCCACGCTGGCTCCGGCGACGACGCGGCTGATCGTGCTTTCCGACAGGTTCAGCCGTGCCGCAACCTCGGCCATGGTCAGCGGGGCCAGCCCCCCCGCCCCTGTGGCAAGTGCCGCCTGCTGGTGTTGCAGCACTTCGCGCCCGACGCGCAGCAATGTGGCATTGCGGGCCTCGACCATGCGGCCAAGCGCACGGGCCGCGCGCAGGGCTGCGGCGCTTCCGGTCGCGGATTTCACCACTTGCAGGCTGGGCAAGGCGGAGTGGTTCAGCGCCACCGACCAGCCGCCGCCGCCTTCGGGGCGCGCCACCAGATCCGGTTCGCGCTGCATATCCGCGCCAAAGGCGGCAAATTGCGTGCCCGGTTTCGGGTTCAGCCCCCGGATCACACGAAACCGTTGCGCCAGTTCTGCTTCGGTCTGGCGACACATCCGGGCAAGACGGGCCAGATCGCCGCGCGCCAGAAGATCGAGATTCTCGAGAATCACCGCAAATCCGGCATCCATCAGCCCGGCCTCGGTCAGTTGCAGGGCCAGACAATCAGAGAGATTTCGTGCAAACAATCCTGCCGGTTCTATATGTTGCAGGCGCGTCAGCACCTGTTCCACCTCGGCCAGAGTTGCCCCTATCTCTTGCGCGATCTGCGCGGGGGACTGTCCCAGCCAGCCCGAAGGCTCCAGCGACTCGGCCAGACGCAGGGCAATCTGGCGGTCGTGCGGGAGGCGGAACATCGATTCGATGGCCGAGATCACATGCACCATCAGGCTGGGTCCGGCAGCAGCGGCATGCTCTACAGCGGTCCCGCCTGCACGGCCACCGTCGCCAAGGCCCGGCAGCACCGAGGCCCAGCGCGGCAGCCATTCGCCCAAGGCGGGCGCGGGCGGGGGTTCAAGCCGCAGATGCGGGTTACGGGCGGCCTCCTCTTCAAGAAAGCGTGTCAGCCCGCCGGCATCCGCCCGCAGCACGCCCAGCGAGGTTATCAGCCCGCCATTCAGCGACAGGCGCTGGCTTTGCGTCTGGGTGGGGGACTGGCTTTGGCGAGGCCCCAAGGGGCGATGCTGGCTCATAGCGGCAAGGCTATGGCAGGGCATGGCACAACGCAATTGCCACGATGCGGCATCTCGCCATTGGCGGTCACTCGGGCTAGATAAGCGACGAGAGGCGCTTGCCCAGACCGGGCGGCGGCATAGAGGCATGATGCAAGACCGACCGATCCCGATTCTGTCCGATCTGGTATTGATCGGGGGTGGCCACGCCCATGCGCTGTTCTTGCGGATGTGGGGGATGGCCCCTTTGCCGGGGGTGCGGCTGACGGTGATCAACCCCGGCGCGGCGGCCCCCTATACCGGCATGTTGCCCGGCCATATCGCCGGACATTACCGCCGCGACGAGATCATGATCGATCTGGTCCGTCTGGCGCGGTTTGCGGGCGCGCGGGTCATCCTTGACCGCGTGACGGGGATTGACCGCATGGGGCGTCGGGTGCTGCTGCAGAACAGCCCCAGCATTGCCTATGACATGGCCAGCATCGATATCGGCATCAGCTCGGATTTGCCGGGTCTGTCCGGCTTTGACGACCATGCCGTCGCGGCCAAGCCCTTGGGGGGCTATGCCGCGCGGTGGGAGGCCTTTGTGGCCCAAGGCTTGCCACGGCCACGGGTGGTTGTGGTGGGCGCGGGCGTGGGCGGGGCCGAGTTGGCGCTGGCCTCGCATTTCCGGCTGACGCAGGCGGGGGCCGCGCCCGAGGTGGTGTTGCTGGAGCAAGGGCCAACCGCCTTACCGGGGATCGGCGCGGGCGCGCGGGCGCGGCTGCTGCGGCATCTGGACCGTGCGGGCATCCGCCTGATCACCAACGCGCGGGTCACCGGCATCGGTGCGGATCATGTGGCGTTGCAGGATGCCCCTGCCCTGCCGTCGGATTTCACGCTGGCAGTGGCGGGCGCACGTCCGCAGGACTGGCTGACCGAGACAGGACTGGCGTTGCAGGATGGGTTTGTCGCCATCGGGCCAACGCTGCAATCGACTGATCCGCTGATCTTTGCGGCGGGCGATTGCGCCCATCTGACCCACGCCCCGCGCCCCAAGGCGGGCGTCTTTGCAGTGCGGCAGGCACCTGTGCTGTTCCACAACATCCGCGCCGCGCTGACAGGGGGGCGGTTGCGCCCCTATTGGCCGCAGCGCGATTACCTCAAGCTGATCTCGACGGGGGGCAAGGGGGCGGTGGCCGACAAGTGGGGTCTGCCGCTGGATGGCGGCTGGCTGTGGCGCTGGAAGGACCGCATCGACCGCAAATTCATGGCGATGTTCGAGGAATACCCCGCGATGCGCCCGCGCCTGCCCGATGGACCCTTCTTGCCCGGACTGGCCGAGGCGATGGCAGCCAAGCCGATGTGCGCGGGCTGCGGGGCCAAGATGGGATCGGACGAGTTGTCGGCGGCGCTGGCATCGCTGCCCGCGCCGCAGCGCGCCGAGGTCGTCTCGGGTCCGGGGGATGACGCGGCGATCCTGAAGGCGCAGAGCGGGTTTCAGGTGATCACCACCGACCACCTTCGCAGCTTTACCCATGATGCCCGCCTGATGTCGCAAATTGCGGCGCTGCATGCTTTGGGTGATATCTGGGCGATGGGGGCCAAGCCGCAAGTGGCTTTGGCGCAGGTGACCTTGCCGCATATGTCGGCGGCCAAGACCACGGGCATGCTGGAAGAGATCATGCTGGCCGCCAGCGCGGTCTTCCGTGCGGCGGGGGCAGATATTGTGGGGGGCCACAGCTCGATCGGGGCCGAACTGACGGTCGGCTTTACGGTTACGGGGCTGACAGAGCAGCCTGTCACCAAGGGGGGCGCGGCTGTCGGGGATGCGGTGATCCTGACCAAACCTTTGGGGGTTGGCACGATATTGGCTGCGGAAATGGCGATGGCGCTTATTCCGGGCCTGATTCTTGGCGAGGCGGTGGCGGCGGCCCTGGCATCGATGACGCGGCCTTTGGGACCGGTGGCGATGTTGCTGGCGGGTGATGGGCATGCCATTGCCCCCGCCCATGCCATGACCGACGTGACCGGATTTGGCCTTGCCGGACATTTGCTGGAAATTCTTGATGCCTCGTCCGATGGCTCTGTTCCGGAAACATCTGTCGGGGCCGAACTGCGGCTGGATGCCATTCCCCTGCTGTCCGGTGCCTTGATGCTGGCCGAGGCTGGCATCGCGTCAAGCCTTGCGCCAGCCAATCGTGGCACCTGTGTCGGGCGGATCGGCGGGGCGGAAAGCCCGCGCAAGGCGCTGCTGTTTGATCCGCAGACGGGGGGCGGATTGCTGGCGGTTGTCGCGGCGGATCAGGCCAGCGCGGTGCTGGCGGCGCTGCATGATCTGGGCGAAGAGGCTGCAATCATTGGCCGGATCATCCCCGGTCCGGCGCGCATCACGTTGGTCTGAGGGGCGAAACGCCTGATCTGCTTTGCCCGTCGGATCGGAGGGGTGGGGATCGGAGGGGGATCGGAAACAGCTTTACCGCAGATCGGCCACTGCTGCGGCGACCTGAGCCGCGATCCCGTTCAGCGCCTCGGGCGCAAGGCTGGGAGCGGCGATGTCAAGCATCCGGCCTTCGAACCTTGCACGGTGCTTTTCATAGCGCGGGTCGTAATGGTGGCGCATCAGCCCTTCGGCAAGGGCGGCAAAATCCTGTGCTGCGGCCTGCGCCTGCCAATCGGCAATCCGGTCGGCGGGCTGCACGGGGCGCAAAAGATCGATCACTTGCGACAGGTTTTCACGATCAGCCACCAGATCGGCATAGGCGCGGGTCAGGTATTGCGCGCGTTCGGGCAGGCTTGCGGTCAGCGACACGCGGGGGGCGGCGGCCATCGCCTTCCATATCTCGGGCGGCAGGCGGCAATTGCCGACCTTGCTGCTTTCGGCCTCGATCACCACGGGGCGGGCGGGATCAAGCGCGGCCATCGCCATCGCCAGACGGGATTCGAACGCCTTTTGCGACGGTTGCGCGCCAAGGCTGCCGAAGAGCGATCCGCGATGGTTGGCAAGGCCTTCCAGATCCAGCACCTGCACCCCGTGGGCAGGCAGCAGGTTCAGCACCTCGGTCTTGGCGGTGCCGGTGTTGCCATCCAGAACCACCACCGGCGCGGGGAAAGGCCGGTCATAAAGCGCCTGCACCACCAGAGCGCGCCACGCCTTGTAGCCCCCCGCAATCAGCTCTACCCGCCAGCCGATCTGCGACAGGATCGACGCGAAAGACCCCGACCGCTGCCCGCCGCGCCAGCAATAGACCACGGGCCGCCAGCCGCCGGGCTTGTCGGCCAAAGGCCCCTGCAGATGCCGCGACGCATTGGCCGCGACCAGTGCCGCGCCGATCTTGCGGGCGGTAAAGGGGCTGACCTGTTTGTAGATCGTGCCGACCTTTGCCCGTTCGGCATCGTCCAGCACCGGCAGGCTGATCGCGCCGGGCAGATGGTCTTCGGCATATTCGGCAGGCGCGCGCACGTCGATGATGTCATCAAAGCCGTGGGCGGCAAGGTCGGTCAGGGATGTCAGGGTAATGGCCATGCGCCTTGATAGCGGCGGATGGCTGCGGCGGAAAGGGCGCTTGTGCGGTTGGGGCTTGAGGGTGGGGTCAGCGGAAACGGTCGAGCAGCTTTTGCATCGGATTGCGGTCGTCTTCCGCTGCGGCGGGGGCTGCGGGTTTGGGTGCCGGATCGGGGGGCAGCCGCGCGGCTTTGACGGCGGGCTTGTCGCTGGTGGAGGACCGCGGGGGTGCTGTGCGAAGCGCGACCGCATTCATGAATCTGGCCCCGTCGCCTGCGGCAAGGGCTGCCGCCCCATCGGAAATGCCGCGCAGAAGGTCGTCCAGCCAGTTCTGGTCGGCCTTGGCGAAATCATGCAGCACATAAGCGGCCACGGCGTCTTTATGCCCCGGATGGCCAATGCCAAGGCGCACGCGACCATAAGCCTCACCAATATGACCGTGAATCGAGCGCAGGCCATTATGCCCCGCATGGCCGCCGCCCTGTTTCACCCGCGCCTTGCCGGGGGCGAGGTCCAGCTCGTCATGCAGGACGGTGATATCGGCGGGGGTGAGTTTGTAGAACCGCGCAGCCTCGGCCACCGACTGCCCCGACAGGTTCATGAAGGTTTCGGGCTTCAGCAGGATGACCTTTTCATCACCCAGACGGCCCTCGCAGGCCAATCCCTGAAAAGCGCGCTTCCACGGACCAAAGCCGTGGTCGGCGGCGATGCGGTCCAGCGCCATGAAGCCGATGTTGTGGCGGTTGGCCGCATATTTCGCGCCGGGATTGCCCAAGCCCACAAAGAGTTTCATTGCCGCCCCCGTCTTTCGGATCTGGCCGAGTGATGCACGGCGGCGCGGATGGGTGCAAGGGTGCGGGGCAAGGTGCGTGAGATCACGCACCCTACTCTTGTGCCTGATCGGGCGTTTTGAGGGGGAAAACAGCTGCCTCCGGCGGGGATATTTGGGCAAAGGGGATCGGGGGAACCGCGTGTCGGCTTGCGGCATCGGGGTTTTAGGCGTTACGGATTAAGGGGGTGGAACGCAGGTAAAGCGGGTGACGTGCGGATAACGATTGTCTGTTCAATGCGGAACGAAGGCCCGTTCATCGTGGAATGGGTGACGTGGTATCGCATGCTTGGCTTTACCGACATCGTGGTTGTCAGCAATGATTGCACGGACCGCTCGCCCGAACTGCTGGATGCTTTGGCCCGCGCAGGATGGTTGCACCATATCCGTTGCGATGTTCCGGACGGTCAGCCGATTACGCCGCGCAAGCTGAAGGCGGCGCAGGCGCATCCGGCGGTGCGCGATGCCGATTGGCTGATGATCGCAGATGTGGACGAGTTTCTGGTGATCCACTGCGGCGCGGGGCTGATCGGGGATCTGCTGGCGGTGGCGGATGATCCGGCCATCCTTGGTCTCTCAATCAACTGGAAGGTCTACGGCACCAGCGGGCGCAAGGAATTCGCGGATGCCCCCGTGCATCAGCAATTCGTCTATGCCAGCACGCGGGACCACGGGTCTTCGAATTCGATCAAGTCGATCTTCCGGCACAGCGACTGGTTCCAGACGCTGGGGGAGCATGGGCCGAAAGGGCTGTTGCCCGAATACGCCGCCCAGCCGATGCGCTGGATCACGGCGGCGGGCAAGGTGGTGGCGGACTGGAACCCCGACGGTCCCTATATGCGCGCCACGCCCAAGGCCTTGACCAGCCATAAGGTGGCACAGATCAACCATTACATGCTGCGGTCGGAGGAAACGTTCAGTCTGAAATACCGCACGCCCTCGCCGGTGGCGCTGCGGAACCGCTATACGCGCTGGTATTTCAAGCGGGCCAATAGCGGTGAGGAGATGGATGCCTCGGCGTTTCGCTATGCCGATGCGTTTGCGGCGATGCAGGGGCAGGCGATGGCGCTGCCGGATGTGGCGCGGCTGCATCATCTGTGCTGTGCCGATCATATCGGGCTGATCTGTGACAAGGCGGGCAAGCGGGCTGCCGATGATCCGCGCTATCAGGATCATCTGGCTGCGGCCGAGGCTTTGGCCCCCGCCGCAGGGTGATCGGGCGGGATGATCGCGCCTTGCATGGAAAAGGCGCGGCGGGTTGCCCCTGCCGCGCCCAGTTTTCTTGTCCAGACTTTCCCGCCCGAAGGCAGGTCCGCTTATTCCGAAGCCACGAAACCGGCCGGAGCCGCCACGTTGGCGATCACGAAATTGCGGGCGATGGTCTTGGTTGCGCCTTCGGGCAGCACGATGTCGTCGATGTGGATCACATCGCCGATTTGCTTGCCGGTCAGGTCCACGGTGATGTGGTCGGGGATGTCACCGGCCAACACTTCGAGTTCCACGTCCGGACGCACGACGGTCAGGGTGCCGCCACGCTTGAGGCCGGGGCTGGCTTCGTGGTTGATGAAGGTCACATGGATGAACAGCGTGATACGGCTGTCATCATGGATACGCATGAAATCGACATGCGTCGGAAGGTCTTTGACCACATCGCGCTGCACACCGCGGCAGACGACATGCACGTCCGGCTGACCTTCAACCTTCAGGTTGAACAGGGTCGACAGGAAGCGGCCAGCCTTCAGGCGCTTGAGCAATGCGTTATAGTTCAGCTTCAACGGCACAGGTGCCGTGTTGTCGCCATATACGATACCGGGTACGTAGCCCTCACGACGAGCTTGACGAGCGGCCCCCTTGCCTGTCCCCGTACGTACCTCAGCGGTAAGATCAATGATCTCGCGTGCCATAGGTTCTTCTCCATTTATACATCCGCCATCCTCCAAGGGTGCATGGCGCGACCGTGGGCCGATAGCAGGGAATCACCCCGAAGGAAAGCAGGAAAACGGGTCGCGGGCAGCACAGCGGCTGTCGGCGGCAGGCTTGCTGCAAAGGGGGCGCCCGTCTAGGTGTCGGGGGTAAGTAGGAGCCTGCATGTCGATCCTGTCAACCCTGCGCGTCGCCCGTGCGCCCGTGGCGGCCTTTGCCGCGATGGGCGTGTTGTGGGGCAGCTTTGCTGCCGTGTTGCCCGATATCAAGACCATGCTGGATATCGACGAATCGCGTCTGGGCCTGCTGATGTTCATGACGCCGGTGGCGGCGGTGCTGTCGATGCTGGTGACGCCTTTCGTGGGCGCGGCGCTGGGGCGGGTGGCGCTGCCGGTGGCGGCGCTGGTGATGTGCGCGGGCTTTGCCCTGCCGGGGCAGACCGCCAGCCTGTGGCTGTTTCCGCTGGCGATGATGGTCTGCGGCGCTGGCACCGGCATGACCGATGTGCTGATGAACGCCCGCGTGGCCGCGCTTGAGAACAACCGCGGCCTGCATCTGATGAGCCTGTGCCATGCGGTCTATTCCTTCGGCTACGCTGGGGGGGCGATTGCCACGGGGGCGATGCGGGCCGATGGCTGGTCGCCTGCGCTGGTGCTGGGCAGCATGGCGGTTGTGGCGGCGATCCTATGCCTGCCCACCTTCGAATCCGATGGCCGCATTGACGGGCTGAAACGCCCCAAAGGGCCGGGGGCGGCGCATCTGGGGCTGGTTCCGGTGATCGGGGGCGGAATGGTGCTGATCGCCTTTCTGACCGAGAACGCCGCCGAGAACTGGTCGGCGCTGCATATCGAGAAAACGCTGGGTGCGGCGGTGGGGCATGGGTCTTTCGGCCCTGCGGCGATGGCGCTGACGATGGGGGTGGCGCGGCTGTTCGGGCAGGCGCTGGCGGGGCGCGTGTCGGCCAGCCATCTGCTGATCGGGGGCGCGCTCATTTCGGCGGCGGGGGCGCTGGGGGCGGCGGTGGCGACCAGTGCAGCGATGGCCTATGCCAGCTTCATCGTGATGGGGATCGGATCTTCCGTCATCGCCCCCACGGCCTTTTCGCTGGTGGGCCAACTGGCCGACCCGAAGGCTCGCGCCCGTGCCATCGCCCGCGCCACGCTGCTGGGATATTTCGGCTATTTCTTCGGCCCGCCGCTGATCGGGTTGATCGCAGGCGCGTTCGGCCTGCGATTTGCCTTTGTCTTTGCCGCCGCGATGCTGGCCGCAATTCCGATACTGGCCAAGATCATGGCAAACCACCGCGCCCGCTAAAGCGCGACGGTTCCCCCGATCCTCTCTGCAAAAATATCCCCGCCGGAGGCACCTGATGCCTCCACAAAGAACCATGGCCTGAGTCAAGGGGCGGGGAGTCGGGGTGAACCCCGACCTACGAGAACGCCAGAAATGATCGAGGTCACGCACAAGGCTAGACCCCCATGCCTGTAGGTCGGGGTTCACCCCGACTCCCCGCCCTGACCAAGGCTATCGCCGAGGTCAGCCGCAATCCAAGCCGGTCGCCATGCGCCACCGGCCAGCGCCCGCCTTCCCCTTGGCGGGCGCTGGCCTTTGTTATGCCCGGCGAGGCCGTCGAGTTGGGGCGTGGCGTAGCGGGCGGGGAAAAGCAGTACTTTTCCTTTTCCGCCCGATCAAGCGTTGGGTCGGGTTTGTGCGGGAAGCCCTGCTGTCAAACCCACTCACCCTCGAAATCCTTCGGCACCAGCACGTGTTCCGGCCCGATCTGCGTGGCCTTCTGCACCCCGCAAAGCGCCATCGTAATGTCCATTTCCTTCTGGATCACCTCCAGCGCCTTGGTCACACCCGCTTGGCCCCCAGCACCCAGCCCGTAGATATAGCTGCGCCCGATGAAGGTGCCCTTCGCGCCCAAAGCCAGCGCCTTGATCACGTCCTGACCCGACCGGATGCCACCATCCATGTAGACCTCGGTCTGATGCCCGACCGCCCGCACGATGGATGGCAACATGCGGATCGACGACAGCGCACCGTCCAACTGCCGACCGCCGTGGTTCGAGACGATCATTGCATCCGCCCCCACATCCACCGCCATCCGCGCGTCATCGGCGTCGAGCACGCCCTTCAGGATCAGCTTGCCGCCCCATTGGTCGCGGATGCGCTTCACCTTGCCCCAGTCCAGCTTGGGGTCGAACTGTTCATTCGCCCAAGCCGTCAGGTCGGCCAGATTATCAACGCCCTTCACATGGCCCACGATATTGCGGAACGACCGGCGCGGGGTTTTCAGCATCCCCAGCGACCATGCCGGTTTCGTCGCCATGTTGATCATGTTGGGAATGGTCAGCTTGGGCGGCGAGGACAACCCGTTTTTCAGATCCTTGTGCCGCTGCCCCAATATCTGCAAATCCAGCGTCAGCACCAGCGCCGAGCATTTCGCCGCCCGCGCGCGTTCAATGATGGCGTCGACGAAATCCTCGTCCTTCATCACATAAAGCTGGAACCAGAACGGCGTGGGGCTGTGTTCGGCCACATCCTCGATAGAACAGATCGACATGGTGGACAGGGTGAACGGCACGCCAAAGGCCGCCGCCGCGCGGGCCGCCTTGATCTCGCCATCGGGGTTCTGCATCCCCGTAGACCCGACGGGTGCCAGCGCCACCGGCATCGCAGCCTTTTCCCCGACCATCAGCGTTTCGGTGCTGCGCCCCGTCAGATCGCGCGCAACCCGTTGGCGCAGGCGGATTTTCTGGAAATCCGTCACATTCTCGCGGAAGGTCTGTTCGGTATACGACCCGCTTTCGCAATAGTCGTAGAACATCTTCGGCGTGCGCTTTTTGTAAACCTGCTTGAGATCGTCGATATTTGTGATGACGGGCATGGGCTGCTGCTCCAAGGCTTCACACCGCAAAAGGCGGCGATTGGTAATATGACCTTACCAATTCAGCCCCATTGCCGCAAGCTCTGCCTCACAGCATCACCGCAGACCCGATCAAAGCCGCCTGCCCGTGGCGCGCGCCTTGCGCGTCGGTCACCGTCCACAGGATCGTATCGGAAATACGAAAGCGCTGGCCCTTGGCGGAAATGCGGATGCCGGAATAATCGGCAACCCAGCCGGTTTGCAGCGCCCGCGCCAACAGCGCCGCGCGGTCTGACTGGATGTCTGGATCGGGTTGGGCGGACTGGCGGGACGGAAGGCGGGTAAAATCGTGCCAGCCCATGTGCCACAGCGCAAGGGCTGCGGCATTGCCATAGCGGAACACCGGATCGGCTTCGGTGCCGTGCGACACCAGCGGTTGCGGGTGATGGAACAGCCGTTCTGCCAGATCAAAGGGCGGCAAATCGCCCTCCAGCAAAGCCCGCCCCGTCAGCCGCTCGAAACTTGTCACCAGCAGCGCGGCATAAGCCACCGCTTCGCGCGCCCGCCACGGCATCGGATCAGGCCGAATGGGCGCCCGCCGCAAGGGTTGCGACAAAGGCCAGCACTTCAGCCACAGATTTCCCCGCGCCGATTTCCTTCACAATCGCAGACCCCACCACGCAGCCATCCGCCACACCCGCAATGGTGCGCGCAGCCTCGGGCGTGTTGATGCCAAAGCCCACGATCACCGGCAGATCGGTCGATTGCTTGATCCGCGCCACCTCGGGGCCAACTTCGCCCGCCTGCGCGGCGGCCGCCCCCGTGATCCCCGTGACCGAGACGTAATAGACAAAGCCCGACGTGTTCTGCAGCACTTTGGGCAGACGCTTGGCATCGGTCGTCGGGGTTGCCAGACGGATGAAGTTCAGCCCCGCCGCCTGCGCGGGCAGGCAAAGCTCGGAATCCTCTTCCGGCGGCAGGTCCACCACGATCAGCCCGTCAACGCCCGCAGCCGAGGCATCGACCAGAAACTTGTCCACGCCGCGCGAATAGATCGGGTTGTAATAACCCATCAGCACGATCGGCGTCGCATTGTCGCCCTTGCGGAAGGCAGCCACCATATCCAGCGTCTTTTGCAGCGTCTGCCCGCCTTCCAGCGCGCGCTGACCGGCAAGCTGGATCGTCGGGCCATCGGCCATCGGATCGGTAAAGGGAACGCCCAACTCGATCACATCGACGCCCGCAGCAGGCAAGCCCTGCATCACCTCAAGCGAGGTTTCCAGATCGGGATCGCCCGCCATGACATAGGCGACAAAAGCCTTTTTGCCCTCGGCCCGCAGCCGCGCAAAGGTATCGTCGATTCTGGTCATGTCTTGCCCCATCCCTGTCCGCATTTTCCACAGGCGGTTTGCACGGGCGGGCGGGGAAAATCAATGCCCCATCCGGCAACAGCCCCCGCCAGAAGGATCAAAGCCACAGGATATTGCCCCAAAAGACCCGCCTTGGTCGGGATCGCTTGAACCTTGGCCCCCGCCGCCTTAGAAGCGGCCCCATCAGCGGATGGAGAGAAGACATGGGTTTCAAGATGGGTATCGTGGGTCTGCCGAATGTCGGCAAATCGACCCTGTTCAACGCGCTGACCCGCACGGCCGCCGCACAGGCCGCGAACTTTCCCTTCTGCACCATCGAACCCAACGTGGGCGAAGTGGCCGTCCCCGATGCGCGGCTGGAAAAACTGGCCGCGATTGCCGGTAGCAAAACCATCATCCCGACGCGGATGACCTTTGTCGATATCGCGGGCCTCGTGCGCGGCGCGTCGAAAGGCGAAGGGCTTGGCAACCAGTTCCTTGCCAATATCCGCGAATGTGACGCCATCGCCCATGTGCTGCGCTGTTTTGAAGACGGCGACATCACACATGTCGAAGGCCGCATTGATCCGGTGGCGGATGCCGAAACCATCGAAACCGAGCTGATGCTGGCCGATATGGAAAGCATAGAACGCCGCCTGACCGCGCTGGCCAAGAAACTGCGCGGCGGCGATCAGGACACGCTGGATCAGGACCGCCTGCTGCGCGCCGCCCTTGCCGCACTGGAAAAAGGCCAGCCAGCCCGCACGCTGACCATTGCTGCGGATGACCAGAAACAGTGGCGCATGTTGCAACTGCTGACCTCGAAACCTGTGCTTTATGTCTGCAACGTGGAAGAATCCTGCGCCGCCAACGGCAACAGCCAATCCGCCCGCGTGGCCGAGATGGCCGCGAAACAGGGGGCCGCCTCGGTCGTAATTTCTGCCAAGATCGAGGAAGAAATCTCGCAGCTTGCCGATGAAGAGGCCGCGATGTTCCTTGAGGAAATGGGCCTGCACGAGGCCGGTCTGGATCGCCTGATCCGCGCGGGCTATCAACTTTTGGGCCTGCAAACCTATTTCACCGTCGGCCCGAAAGAGGCCCGCGCCTGGACGATCCCCAAAGGCACGCTGGCCCCGCAGGCCGCTGGCGTGATCCACGGCGATTTCGAGAAAGGCTTCATCCGGTCGGAAACCATCGCCTTTGACGATTATATTGCAGGCAACGGCGAATCCGGTGCGAAAGAGGCCGGAAAATTCCGCGTCGAAGGCAAGACCTATGAGGTCAAGGACGGCGACGTGCTGCACTTCCTGTTCAACGGCTGATCGGGGCTTCGGCGGGGCTATTTGTGCTACCGCCGGCGTAAAACACAGGCTTGTGGGCCAATGTCCCGATGTTGTCAGGGCAGGCTTGCCAAAACGATGCGGGATTGCGCCGATCATGGTGTAACGGGGCCTTGGTACCCCGCTTGCCGCGCATGGGGCCAAGCATCGGGATTGCCAAGACTTTCGTCCTGCAAAGCCACAGATATCACCTCAAACAACGCCTTTCCCCCTTGCCCTGCAGCCCCCTCCTCGCTAAATGGAATGCGTCGGAGGCGTGGCTGAGAGGCCGAAAGCACTCGGTTGCTAACTGAGCGTGGGTGGAAGCCCACCGTGGGTTCGAATCCCACCGCCTCCGCCACTTGCACCATGCTGTGAGTTAGATTGAGCAGCCTTGGGTGGTGTTCCTACTTACATTTCATCGCCTTGTTAGAGCACCATCTTTGCTCTGATTTCTTTCGATTGCGCCAGCGTCATCCCGATAAGTGGCATGAAGTGTGGTAGATTCTATGGCCCTTTCCGGAAACCTGACCAAGAAGCTTGTCGAGAATCTCGGCGCTGGTCGGCATGGCGATGGTGGTGGGTTGTACCTTGTTGTCGATCCATCGGGGGCGCGGCGGTGGATTGTACGGGTTGTCGTCAAGGGGCAGAGGAATGCCAAAGGCGCCCCACTCAGGACCGACTTCGGTTTGGGCGGGGCAGATATTGTCACCTTGAACCAAGCCAGAGATCGGGCGCTGGAATACCGCCGGATGGCCAAGCAAGGGCTTAATCCGCGCTTCAATGCCAGTCGCGAGATCCCGACGTTTCAAGATGTGGCCAGCGAAGTTCACACTGATCGCTTGCCGACGTGGAAGAATGCCAAGCATGGCGATCAGTGGATCAATTCGCTGCGAGATTGCGCTTTTCCGAAGATCGGCCGCATGCCAGTCGACAGCATAGGCCAGCCTGAGGTCATGATGTGCCTCTCGCCAATCTGGACGGAAAAGCATGAAACAGCGCGTCGCGTAGCGCAACGCATCAAAGCCGTTCTGGACGTGGCAAAGTCAAAGGGGTTCCGATCCGGCGAAAACCCCGTGACCGCAATCCACGATGCGAAGGTCATGCCGAAGGTCAAAGTGAAGCCCAAGCATCACGACACGATGCGGTGGCAGGATGCGCCGGCATTCTTTGCATATCTGCAGACAAGAGACGCCATGGCCGCCAAAGCCCTGATGTTCACCTGCCTTACCGGTTCGCGAACCAGTGAGGTGTTGGGCATCAGGTGGGAGGAGTTCGACCGTATTGAGCGGGTCTGGACCTGCCCAGCGGGACGCATGAAGGGTGATGATGCGCACCGGGTGCCTTTGACTGCCGAGATGCTGGAGATCATCGAGCCATTGCGTGACATTCAGTCGGAATTTGTCTTCGAAGGGCAGAAACGAAACAAACCCCTCTTAAACATGGCTATGCTCATGCTCCTTCGTCGTATGGGGGTCGAGGGTGTCACCGTTCACGGGTTCCGCTCCACCTTCCGCGTTTGGACATCTGAGGTCGCAAAAGCCCCAAGAGAAGTGGCCGAGATGAGCCTTTCCCATAAAGTTGGCTCGGTTGTGGAGCGTGCCTACGCGCGGTCTGACCTCTTCGAAATCTATCGTTTCGAGAGGAAGCGAGAACTGCATGATGAGTTCCACTGTTGAGGTTTGGGCGTCAAAAGGCTGACGACACCCCAAGAAGGTGTCGGACGCGGCGGCATAAGAGTTTGGAACTGGCGGGTTTGGGCGGCGGCAGGCGTTGAAGGTGCGGCTCAGCCGTGGCGCTGTCAGTTTCTTCGACGTCGCAGGTTGGACTGTTCAGGTATTCCGCAGGGCCCCACCACGGCTAATAGGGGCCGGGTTCTACGCGGTGAGCATTCGCCCATGCGTTAAGATCGGCTCCGCGGTAGATGATCGGTAGAAAGCAGGGCCAACGCACTTGTGGCGCCATTGGGCAAGCTTGTCGCGGTCCCCGATCAGATCAAGCTCCGGGTCGCCAAGGACGTAGCTGCGGTTTTGGTCAAAGAGGGGCTTTGTTGCGCAAATGGGATGGAGGATTCACTCTGTGAATCCAGCGTGGTAGCTGGGATGCATGAGCAAACCGAAGCCCTCCGTCTAC
>Ga0155345_141_pt1 | contig 22645 bp, 19 predicted proteins | sample RifCSPhighO2_02_FD_106313 | JGI IMG/M metagenome (GOLD analysis project Ga0155345, IMG submission 106313) | Rhodobacterales bacterium RIFCSPHIGHO2_02_FULL_62_130
TGATCGCTCCGATCGCGATGGAAGAAAAACTGCGCTTCGCCATCCGCGAAGGCGGCCGCACCGTCGGCGCAGGCGTCGTCTCGAAGATCATCGCCTAAGTCACCCGTTTTATCGGGAAAGCATCGGGCCGCCCGCAGGGGCGGCCCTTTTGCATGGCCGGACAGACCTTTTTAGAATCCCTGTTTTTGCAGGGGGTTTTGCCCTATACTTGGCCCGTTGATTTTGATTTTCCGCCCGACTTTTTGAATTTGCAAAAGGATTGAATGCCATGGCCTATAATGGACCGAATGCCGTCGCCTTCGCGCAGCGCCAAAGCGGGCGCTATGGGGACGGGGAATGTTGGACGCTTGTCGAGGATACCATTGTCGGGGCGGGGGGCAAATCCTCGCGCGTGCAGACCCCGAATTTTGGTCCGCTTTCGTCTTATGTCTGGGGAACCGTTGTGACGCAGGCGGCCTTGCAACCGGGCGATGCGCTGCAATTCACCCGCTATTCATGGACCCAGACCGTAACCACCACCGTTAACAATCCCGACGGCAGCGGGACGGATGATGTCAGCACCGAAACCCAGACGCGGGGCGCGCCCAACCACTCGGCGCTGGTGGTGCGGGTGCTGAACTCGGGGTTGGTCGAAGTGATCGAGCAAAACATTCCTTCGCACACGGGGCAGGTGCAGACCATCGCGTTGGCACTGACCGCCCTGCCTGATTCGAGCACAACCACCACGACGCCCATCGCGGGCGGCAACAGGGTGACCGTCACCACCGTCACCCATGCCGTGACCGGAACCGTGGCCTGCTATCGCCCTGTCAGCGCCTAGCGCACCAGCTTGGCGACGATGCGGCGGGTGATCGGTGCGACGACCAGCACTGTCGGAAAGGCAATCGCCCAGGACACCGCCCAATTGCCCGCCCAGATCAGCGGGAAGTGATCGACCAGACCAAGGGCGCGAAAAGTTGACAGCCCTGAAACGATCAAGGACATCAGGCCCGACAGGATCAGGCCGAACAGGACGGGGGCAAAGCGGGCGGGGATCATGGGCAAAGCTCCTATGCAAAGACAGACGGCGCAGATAGCCCTGCGCTTTGTCACTGCCAAGCGCGAATATCCGGCTTTCCCCTCTTGATTTCCCCGCGCCCCTGCCGTAACTCCCGCCGCAGGCCTAGGAGTTTAGCTCAGTTGGTAGAGCATCGGTCTCCAAAACCGAGGGTCGTGGGTTCGAGTCCCCCAACTCCTGCCAGGCCTGTTTCCCCGCAAATTCATATGTGATGCCGCGCATGCGGACCGGTGCCTGCGCTCGATGGCGCCCCACACCGTAAAAAACCGATAGAAACGTGGCGTTTCGGGCAGGGCTTGGTCGCCGGCCGCATGGCTGCATCTGCAACGCGCTTGAAATCATCCGGCGATGCGCGTATCTCGCCACGATCAATCCCGATCCACAGACGCGGAAATCCCCATGGCCAAGACCAATCCCCTTCAGTTCATGCAGCAAGTGCGTTCCGAGGTGGCGAAAGTCTCGTGGCCGTCGCGCCGCGAAGTGGTGCTGACGACGATCATGGTGTTCATCATGGCCGCGCTGACCGCAACCTTCTTCAGCTTGGTCGATATGGCCATCCGGGGCGGCCTGTCGCTGATCATCAACGGGTTCTGAAACCCGGCCGATGGGCGGGGGAACCTGCCCAAGTTGCGGAATTGCCTTGAAATGTGGCGCGTGCAGCGGTATTGCGCCCGATAACAAGGGGCATCGGCGCGCAGCGATTCGTGTTGCGCGCTGTTTTTTGTTCCGAAAACGGTCAGGCCAACGGCTTGATCGCACAGAATAATCGGGCGCTGCGGCGACCCCGGGCAGACAAGGTGGATGGCATGGCCAAGCGGTGGTATTCGGTAAGCGTTCTCTCGAACTTCGAGAAGAAAGTTGCCGAGCAGATCAGGACAGCGGTTGCCGAGGCCAATCTTGGCGACGAGATCGACGAAGTGCTGGTCCCGACCGAAGAAGTCATCGAAGTGCGTCGCGGCAAGAAGGTGACGTCGGAACGTCGCTTTATGCCCGGCTATGTGCTGGTGCGGATGGAAATGACCTCGCGCGGCTATCACCTGATTTCCTCGATCAACCGCGTGACGGGCTTCCTTGGCCCGCAGGGCAAGCCGATGCCGATGCGCGATGCCGAGGTGAACCAGATCCTGAACCGCGTCGAAGAGGGCGAGGCTGCACCGCGCAACCTGATCCGCTTTGATGTGGGCGAGAAAGTCAAAGTCACCGACGGCCCGTTCGAAGGCTTCGATGGCATGGTCGAGGACGTGGATGAGGCGCACAGCCGCCTGAAAGTGTCCGTCTCGATCTTCGGACGGGCAACGCCTGTCGAACTGGAATTCACTCAGGTGTCGAAAAACATCTGAGTGCATCGCGTGGAAGGCGAGCGCGGGGCAACCCGTGACGGACCGGACCACTAAACCGCGCCAACTTGCCCAATGACGGGCGGCGCTGTGAAAAAGGAGAGGCCACATGGCCAAGAAGATTATCGGCAGCCTGAAGCTGCAAGTCAAAGCGGGCCAAGCCAACCCGTCCCCGCCGGTCGGTCCGGCACTGGGTCAGCGCGGCTTGAACATCATGGCTTTCGTCAAGGAATTCAACGCCAAGACCGCTGATCTGGAACTGGGAACCCCCACGCCCGTGATCATCACCTACTATCAGGACAAGTCGTTCAGCCTGGAATTCAAGACCGCTCCGGCCTCGTTCCTGCTGAAAAAGGCTGCTGGCCTGCCGCCCGTCGGCAAGCGTAACCGCGCCAAAGGCTCGGTGAAGCCCGGCCACGCTGTTGCCGGTTCCGTGACTGTCGCCCAAGTGCGCGCCATCGCTGAAACCAAGCTCAAAGACCTGAACGCCAACTCGATCGAGGCGGCAATGCAGGTCATCATGGGCTCGGCGAAGTCCTGCGGCATCGAAGTGAAAGGGTAAGTCATGGCCAAGGTAGCAAAACGGACCGCCGTCGCGCGGCAAGCCTTTGTCGGCAAAGACCTGATCTCGGTTGAAGATGCAGTTGCGCTGATCAAATCGGCCGCTTCGGCCAAGTTCGACGAGACGCTGGAAATCGCGATGAACCTGGGCGTTGACCCGCGTCACGCCGACCAGATGGTGCGCGGCGTTGTCACCCTGCCGAACGGCACGGGCAAGACCGTCCGCGTCGCTGTGTTCGCCCGTGGTGCCAAGGCTGACGAAGCCAAGGCCGCCGGTGCAGACATCGTTGGTGCAGAAGACCTGATGGAAACCATCCAGCAGGGCAAGATCGAGTTCGACCGTTGCATCGCAACGCCGGATATGATGCCGCTGGTGGGCCGTCTGGGCAAAATCCTCGGCCCGCGTAACCTGATGCCGAACCCCAAGGTCGGCACGGTGACGATGGACGTCAAGGGCGCAGTCGATGCGGCCAAGGGCGGCGAAGTGCAGTTCAAGGTCGAAAAGGCTGGCGTCATCCATGCCGGTATCGGCAAGATCTCTTTCGCGGATGATGCGCTGGCCCAGAACGTTCGCGCGTTCGTGGATGCCGTGTCGCGTGCCAAGCCCGCAGGGGCCAAGGGTGCCTATCTGAAGAAGGTCTCGCTGTCCTCGACCATGGGTCCGGGCGTGTCGCTCGACCTGTCCTCGGCCACCGCCAACTAAGGGTAGGGTGCGTGCTTGCACGCACCTTGCGCGCCAAGACTGAAACGGCCACTCCGCAAGGGGTGGCCGTTTGCATTGCAAAACTGCCGATTTCCCTGCATACTGTCCCCTGACACCGGCCCGACTGTGGCCATGACCCATGGTCGCACCACGTTGTGACCGGTTCCAAAGCGATTGCGCTTGGAAACCCGCGCCAGTGCCGCTATCACCCCCAAATGATCCAGCGTCGTGATTCGTTTCGCCGCTGGGTTATGCTTTGTCCGAGACGGTGGGTGCGCCCCTTGAAAGGCGCTTAATTTCCCTCCTGAGATGGGGTTCGAGACGAATTTCACGGGGATTTTCCTCGGGTGAACTTGGCTCGGGACGCATCACGGACCCGAACGTGCGGGACCAATCCCGCACAAACATGAGCCGGGGGGAAACCCCCACACTTGGAGTGAAACTGTGGATAGAGCCCAAAAAGAGAAAGTGGTCGACGAACTCGGCCAAATCTTCGCAAGCTCTGGCGTTGTTGTGGTTGCACACTACGCAGGTATGACGGTTGCACAAATGCAGACCCTCCGCGCCAAAATGCGCGAAGTTGGCGGGTCTGTGCGCGTTGCCAAGAACAAGCTCGCCAAGATCGCCCTTGAAGGGAAGCCCGGCGTTAAAATGGGTGACCTGCTTACGGGTATGACCGTGTTGGCCTATACCGAAGACCCCGTCGCTGCGGCGAAGGTCTGCGAAGCCTATGCCAAGGGGAACGACAAGTTCCTTATCCTTGGCGGGGCTATGGGCGACACGATTCTGGATACCGCTGGTGTCAAAGCTGTGGCTGCTATGCCGTCGCGTGAAGAGCTTATCGCTCAGATCGTTTCGTGCATCGGTGCGCCCGGTTCTGCCATCGCCGGTGCCATTGGCGCGCCTGCTTCGAACATCGCGAGCATCTTGTCCACCATCGAGGAAAAGGCAGCCGCCTGATCTTCGACACCTGCGTGGGATAGACCCACCTCGTTGGAACCCTCTCAAACTTACGGAACAAACAAATGGCTGATCTGAACAAACTCGCAGAAGACATCGTTGGTCTGACCCTGCTGCAGGCTCAGGAACTGAAAACCATCCTGAAAGACAAGTACGGCATCGAGCCCGCTGCTGGCGGCGCTGTCATGATGGCTGCTGGCCCGGCTGCTGCTGCAGCTCCGGCTGAAGAGCAGACCGAATTCGACGTCGTTCTGACCGAAGCTGGCGCGAACAAGATCAACGTGATCAAAGAAGTTCGCACCATCACCGGCCTGGGCCTCAAAGAAGCCAAGGATCTGGTCGAAGCTGGCGGCAAGGTCAAAGAAGCTGTTGGCAAAGCCGACGCCGAAGCGATCAAGAAAACCCTGGAAGCCGCTGGCGCCAAGGTCGAACTCAAGTAATCCGGCTGGGGTTCTGCCCCACAGGATTTTCTGGCTGGGTGCGAAGAAATTCGCGCCCAGCCAAACGCGTCTTGGAAGGTGCTTTTGCGAAAGCGGCTTCTCAGGCGCGGTGAAAGGTTCGGGAGCCGCCCTAAGGGATGGACGGCATGAATTGGACCTGACCCCCTGCTTCGCATGCGGTGCGCGCCCGTGGCCCGACGGGTGGCGCGCCAGCGAAAAGATGAAAGGTGACGACGAGCATGGCGCAAGCTTATGTTGGCCAAAAGCGGATCCGGCGGTATTTCGGCAAGATCCGTGAAGTCCTCGAGATGCCGAACCTGATCGAGGTTCAGAAATCCTCCTACGATTTGTTCCTGCGCTCTGGCGACAGCGACAAGCCTCTGGACGGCGAAGGCATCCAAGGCACGTTCCAATCGGTGTTCCCGATCAAGGACTTCAACGAAACCGCCGTGCTGGAGTTCGTGAAATACGAGCTTGAAAAGCCGAAATACGACGTGGACGAGTGCCAGTCGCGCGACATGACCTATGCCGCGCCGCTGAAAGTCACCCTGCGTCTGATCGTGTTCGATGTCGATGAAACCACCGGGGCGCGGTCGGTCAAGGACATCAAGGAACAAGACGTCTATATGGGCGACATGCCCCTGATGACCTCGAACGGCACCTTCATCGTGAACGGGACCGAGCGGGTTATCGTCAGCCAGATGCACCGTTCGCCCGGCGTGTTCTTCGATCACGACAAAGGCAAGACCCATTCTTCGGGCAAACTGCTGTTCGCTTGCCGCATCATTCCCTACCGCGGTTCGTGGCTGGACTTCGAATTCGACGCCAAGGACATCGTGTTCGCGCGCATCGACCGTCGCCGCAAGCTGCCGGTGACCACCCTGCTTTATGCGCTGGGGATGGATCAGGAGGGCATCATGGATGCCTATTATGAAACCATCAATTTCGCGCATGAAAAGAACAAGGGCTGGGTTTCTAAATTCTTCCCGAAACGCCTGTCCGGCACCCGTCCGTCCTATGATCTGATCGACGCCGCCACCGGCGAAGTTCTGCTGAAAGCGGGCGAAAAAGTGACGCCGAAGATGGCGAACACCTGGGCCAAAGAAGGCACGATCACCGATCTGCTGCTGCCCTTCGACCATATCCTTGGCCGCTATGTCGCCAAAGACATGATCAACGAAGAAACCGGCGAGATCTGGGTCGAAGCCGGCGACGAATTGACGATGGAATACGACCGCGACGGCGGCGTCAAAGGTGGCAGCCTGAAACTGCTGCTGGATCAGGGCATCACCGATATTCCGGTGCTGGACATCGACAACGTCAACGTCGGTCCCTACATCCGCAACACCATGGCCGCCGACAAGAACATGGGCCGCGACACCGCGCTTATGGACATCTACCGCGTCATGCGTCCGGGTGAACCGCCGACCGTCGAGGCTGCATCGCAGCTTTTCGACACGCTGTTCTTTGATTCCGAGCGTTATGATCTGTCCGCCGTTGGCCGCGTGAAGATGACCATGCGCCTTGACCTCAAGGCACCGGACACCCAGCGCACGCTGGACCGCGCCGACATCATCGCCTGTATCAAGGCATTGACCGAACTGCGCGACGGCAAGGGCGAAATCGACGACATCGACCACCTCGGCAACCGCCGTGTGCGCTCGGTCGGCGAATTGATGGAAAACCAGTATCGCGTTGGCCTTCTGCGGATGGAACGCGCGATCAAGGAACGCATGTCGTCGGTGGAAATCGACACGATCATGCCGCAAGACCTGATCAACGCCAAACCCGCAGCGGCGGCTGTGCGTGAATTCTTCGGCTCCTCGCAGCTGTCGCAGTTCATGGACCAAACCAACCCGCTGTCCGAAGTCACTCACAAGCGCCGTCTTTCGGCCCTTGGCCCAGGCGGTCTGACCCGCGAACGCGCAGGCTTTGAAGTCCGCGACGTTCACCCGACCCACTATGGCCGGATGTGTCCGATTGAAACGCCCGAAGGCCAGAACATCGGCCTGATCAACTCGCTGGCCACCTTTGCCCGCGTGAACAAATACGGCTTCATCGAGACCCCGTATCGCAAGGTGATCGACTCCAAGGTAACTGACGACGTGGTTTACATGTCGGCGACCGAGGAAATGCGTCACACTGTGGCACAGGCAAACGCCAGCCAGGACGCTAACGGCAAGTTCACCGATGACCTGATTTCCTCGCGTAAAGCGGGCGATTTCATGCTGAACCCGCCCGAAGCCATCGACCTGATCGACGTGTCGCCGAAGCAGCTGGTTTCGGTTGCGGCATCGCTGATCCCCTTCCTTGAAAACGACGACGCCAACCGCGCCCTCATGGGTTCGAACATGCAACGTCAGGCGGTTCCGCTGCTGCAATCCGACGCGCCTTTCGTTGGCACGGGGATCGAGGCGGTTGTTGCGCGTGACTCTGGCGCAGCCATCATGGCCCGCCGCGCAGGTGTCATCGACCAAGTCGACGCGACCCGTATCGTTGTGCGCGCCACCGAGATGATGGAACCCGGCGAACCCGGCGTTGACATCTATCGTCTGCGCAAGTTCAAACGCTCGAACCAGTCGTCCTGCATCAACCAGCGTCCGCTGGTGAAGGTGGGCGATACCGTTCTGCGCAACGAAGTGATCGCTGACGGCCCCTGCACCGACATGGGCGAACTTGCCCTTGGCCGGAACGTCATCGTGGCCTTCATGCCGTGGAACGGCTACAACTACGAAGACTCGATCCTGATTTCGGAACGTATCCTGAAAGACGACGTGTTCACCTCGATCCACATCGAAGAATACGAAGTCGCGGCGCGCGATACGAAACTGGGGCCAGAGGAAATCACCCGCGACATTCCGAACGTCGGTGAAGAAGCACTGCGCAACCTCGACGAAGCGGGCATCGTCTACATCGGCGCCGAAGTGGCTCCGGGCGACATCCTTGTCGGCAAGATCACCCCCAAGGGTGAATCGCCGATGACGCCGGAAGAAAAACTGCTGCGCGCCATCTTCGGTGAAAAAGCGTCGGACGTGCGGGACACCTCGCTGCGCCTGCCGCCGGGTGCTTATGGCACCATCGTCGAAGTGCGTGTGTTCAACCGTCATGGCGTGGACAAAGACGAACGCGCCCTGCAGATCGAGCGTGAAGAAGTCGAACGCCTAGCGCGTGACCGCGACGACGAATTGGCGATCCTTGAACGCAACATCTACTCGCGTCTGAAGACCCTGATCACCGGCAAGACCGCTGTGAAAGGTCCGAAGGGCATCAAGGCCGGCTCGACCATCGACGCCGAACTGCTGGGCACGCTGTCGCGCGGCCAGTGGTGGCAACTGGCGCTTGAGGCTGAATCGGATGCCAAAGACGTCGAAGCCCTGCACGACCAGTATGAGGCGCAAAAGCGCGCCCTCGACCTGCGTTTCGATGACAAGGTGGAAAAAGTCCGTCGCGGCGACGATCTGCCTCCGGGCGTGATGAAGATGGTCAAAGTCTTCGTCGCTGTGAAGCGCAAGCTGCAGCCGGGCGACAAGATGGCAGGCCGTCACGGCAACAAAGGCGTTATCTCGAAGGTCGTTCCCGTCGAGGACATGCCCTTCCTGGCCGATGGCACTGCTGTTGACCTTGTGCTGAACCCGCTGGGCGTGCCGTCGCGCATGAACGTCGGCCAGATCCTTGAAACCCACATGGGTTGGGCCGCGCGCGGCCTTGGCATCCGCATCGACGACGCTCTGAAAGAGTATCGCCGTTCGGGTGACATGACCCCGGTGCGTGAAGCTGTCCGTTACGCTTACGGCGATGAAACCTATGATGAGGCCTTCGCTGGCCGCACCGAGGCCGATTTCCTTGAGCTGGCAGGCAACGTCACCAAGGGCGTTCCGATCGCATCGCCGGTCTTTGACGGTGCGAAAGAATCCGACGTGAACGACGCCCTGACCCGCGCAGGCTTTGACACTTCGGGTCAGTCGGTGGTCTTCGATGGCCGCACGGGCGAACAGTTTGCCCGCAAGGTCACGGTTGGCGTGAAGTATATGCTGAAACTCCACCACCTTGTGGACGACAAGCTGCACGCACGTTCGACCGGTCCGTACTCGCTTGTTACCCAGCAGCCGCTGGGTGGTAAGGCGCAGTTCGGTGGCCAGCGTCTGGGCGAGATGGAAGTCTGGGCCTTGGAGGCTTACGGCGCCGCCTACACCCTGCAGGAAATGCTGACGGTGAAGTCGGATGACGTTGCAGGCCGCACCAAGGTCTACGAGTCGATCGTCAAGGGCGAGGACAACTTCGAAGCCGGCGTGCCGGAATCGTTCAACGTCCTTGTCAAAGAGGTCCGCGGTTTGGGCCTGAACATGGAACTCCTGGATGCGGAGGAGGAATAGAAGAATTTTCGTATGAAAATTCTTCGGGCCAAAATTTTTCGCCGAAAAATTTTGGCCCCCTCTGACCGCCGCCCCCATTCATAAGGTATGAAATGAACCAGGAACTCTCGACCAACCCGTTCAACCCGGTTGCGCCCGTCAAGACCTTCGACGAAATCAAGATCAGCTTGGCCTCGCCCGAGCGGATTCTGTCGTGGTCTTTCGGTGAGATCAAGAAACCGGAAACCATCAACTACCGCACGTTCAAGCCGGAACGTGACGGCCTGTTCTGCGCGCGTATCTTTGGCCCGATCAAGGATTACGAATGCCTGTGCGGCAAATACAAGCGCATGAAATATCGCGGCGTTGTCTGCGAAAAATGCGGTGTTGAAGTCACGCTGCAAAAGGTCCGCCGTGAACGGATGGGCCACATCGAACTGGCGGCCCCAGTCGCCCACATCTGGTTCCTGAAATCGCTGCCCAGCCGGATCGGCCTGATGCTCGACATGACCCTGCGGGATCTGGAGCGTGTGCTGTATTTCGAAAACTACGTCGTGATCGAGCCGGGTCTGACCGACCTGACCTATCAGCAGCAGTTGACCGAAGAAGAATATCTCGACGCGCAAGACCAGTATGGCGCCGACGCTTTCACCGCCAATATCGGCGCCGAAGCGATCCGTGAAATGCTGGCCGCGATTGATCTTGAGGCCACCGCAGAGCAGCTTCGCGCTGATCTGAAAGAAGCCACCGGCGAATTGAAGCCGAAAAAGATCATCAAGCGTCTGAAGATCGTGGAATCCTTCCTCGAATCCGGCAACCGTCCGGAGTGGATGGTTCTGACCGTTCTTCCGGTCATTCCGCCGGAACTGCGCCCGCTGGTTCCGCTGGATGGTGGCCGCTTTGCGACCTCTGACCTGAACGACCTCTATCGTCGCGTCATCAACCGCAACAACCGCCTGAAGCGTCTGATCGAACTGCGTGCGCCCGACATCATCGTGCGTAACGAAAAGCGCATGTTGCAAGAGGCTGTTGACGCCCTGTTCGACAACGGCCGTCGTGGCCGTGTCATCACCGGCACCAACAAGCGCCCGCTGAAATCGCTGTCCGACATGCTGAAAGGCAAACAGGGCCGCTTCCGTCAGAACTTGCTCGGCAAGCGCGTCGACTTCTCGGGTCGTTCGGTCATCGTGACCGGTCCCGAGTTGAAGCTGCACCAGTGCGGTCTGCCGAAGAAGATGGCGCTCGAACTGTTCAAGCCCTTCATCTACTCGCGGCTTGAGGCCAAAGGTCTGTCCTCGACCGTAAAGCAAGCCAAAAAGCTGGTGGAAAAGGAACGTCCCGAGGTTTGGGATATCCTTGATGAAGTCATCCGCGAACACCCGGTCCTTCTGAACCGTGCGCCCACGCTGCACCGTCTGGGGATTCAGGCGTTCGAACCGATCCTGATCGAAGGCAAGGCGATCCAGCTTCACCCGCTGGTCTGCTCGGCCTTTAACGCCGACTTCGACGGCGACCAGATGGCTGTTCACGTCCCGCTCTCGCTGGAAGCCCAGCTTGAAGCGCGCGTTCTGATGATGTCGACGAACAACGTGCTGTCGCCCGCCAACGGCGCGCCGATTATCGTTCCGTCGCAGGATATGGTGCTTGGCCTGTATTACACCACCATGGAACGCAAGGGCATGGTCGGTGAAGGCATGGCTTTCGCCAATATGGACGAGGTGGAACACGCCTTGGCCGCCGGTGCCGTTCACCTGCACGCCAAGATCCAAGGCCGCCTGAAACAGGTCGACGAACACGGCAATATCGTCTGGAAGCGGTTCGAAACCACCCCCGGCCGTCTGCGCTTGGGCAACCTTCTGCCGCTGAACGCGAAAGCCCCGTTCGATCTGGTGAACCGCCTGCTGCGGAAGAAAGACGTGCAAACCGTCATCGACACCGTCTACCGCTACTGCGGCCAGAAAGAGTCGGTGATCTTCTGCGACCAGATCATGGGTCTGGGCTTCCGCGAGGCGTTCAAGGCCGGTATCTCGTTCGGCAAGGACGACATGCTGATCCCCGACACCAAGTGGACCATCGTCAACGAAGTCCGCGATCAGGTGAAGGAATTCGAACAGCAGTATATGGACGGCCTGATCACTCAGGGCGAGAAGTATAACAAGGTTGTCGATGCCTGGTCGAAGTGCTCGGACAAGGTCGCGGGCGAGATGATGGCCGAAATTTCCGCCGTGCGTTACACCGACGCGGGCGCGGAAAAAGAGCCGAACTCGGTCTACATGATGTCGCACTCCGGTGCGCGGGGTTCGCCCGCCCAGATGAAGCAGCTTGGCGGTATGCGCGGCCTTATGGCCAAGCCGTCGGGCGAGATCATCGAAACGCCGATCATCTCGAACTTCAAGGAAGGTCTGACCGTTCTTGAATACTTCAACTCGACCCACGGCGCCCGTAAGGGTCTCGCGGATACCGCGTTGAAGACGGCAAACTCGGGCTACCTGACCCGCCGTCTGGTGGACGTGGCGCAGGATTGCATCGTGCGCTCGCATGATTGCGGCACCGATCGCGGCATCACCGCCGACGTGGCTGTGAACGATGGCGAAGTGGTGCAAACCCTGTCCGAACGTGTGCTGGGCCGTGTGGCCGCCGATGACATTCTGGTGCCCGGCACCACCGATGTGATCGTCGCCCGTGGCGAGCTGATCGACGAACGTCGCGCCGACCTGATCCATCAGGCAGGCGTGGCCTCGGCCCGTATCCGTTCGCCGCTGACCTGCGACGCCGAAGAAGGCGTCTGCGCGATGTGCTATGGCCGTGACCTTGCGCGCGGCACCTTGGTGAACCAGGGCGAAGCAGTCGGCATCATCGCCGCCCAGTCCATCGGTGAACCCGGCACCCAGCTGACGATGCGGACCTTCCACATCGGCGGTATCGCCCAAGGTGGCCAGCAGTCCTTCTTGGAGGCCAGCCAAGAGGGCAAGATCGAGTTCCGCAACGCCAACCTGCTGTCGAACGTCAACGGCGAGCAGATCGTGGTGGGCCGGAACATGGTCATCGCCATCGTGGACGAAGCGGGTCAGGACCGCGCCGTTCACAAGCTGACCTATGGCGCCAAGATCCACGCCAAGGACGGCATGACCGTGAAACGCGGCACCAAGCTGTTCGAATGGGACCCCTACACCCTGCCGATCATCGCCGAAAAGGCCGGTGTCGCGCGCTTTGTCGATCTGGTTTCGGGCATCTCGGTGCGCGAAGACACCGACGAAGCCACCGGCATGACGCAGAAGATCGTCTCCGACTGGCGTTCCGCGCCCAAGGGCAACGATCTGAAGCCGGAAGTGATCATCATGGACCCGACCACCGGCGATCCGGTGCGCTCGGATGCGGGCAACCCGATCTCCTACCCGATGTCGGTGGACGCGATTCTGTCCGTCGAAGACGGTCAGGACATCCGCCCCGGCGACGTTGTGGCGCGTATTCCGCGCGAAGGTGCCAAGACCAAGGACATCACCGGGGGTCTTCCCCGCGTGGCCGAATTGTTCGAAGCCCGTCGCCCGAAAGATCACGCGATCATCGCGGAAACCGATGGCTACGTCCGCTTCGGCAAAGACTACAAGAACAAGCGCCGCATCACCGTCGAGCCGGTTGATGAGACGCTGACCCCGATGGAATACATGGTGCCGAAGGGCAAACATATTCCGGTGCAGGAAGGCGACTTCGTGCAGAAGGGCGACTACATCATGGACGGCAACCCCGCGCCGCATGACATCCTGCGTATCTTGGGTGTCGAAGCGCTGGCGAACTACATGATCGACGAAGTGCAGGACGTCTATCGTCTGCAGGGCGTGAAAATCAACGACAAGCACATCGAGGTGATCGTTCGCCAGATGCTGCAAAAGTTCGAAATTCTCGACTCGGGCGAAACCACGCTGCTCAAGGGCGAAAACGTCGACAAGCACGAACTCGACGAGGCCAACGAAAAGGCACATGCCCACGGCATGCGTCAGGCCACTGCCGAGCCGATCTTGCTGGGCATCACCAAGGCGTCGCTGCAAACCCGCAGCTTCATCTCGGCGGCGTCGTTCCAGGAAACCACGCGGGTGCTGACCGAGGCTTCGGTTCAGGGCAAGCGCGACAAACTGGTCGGCCTGAAAGAGAACGTGATCGTCGGTCGTCTGATCCCGGCAGGCACCGGCGGTGCCACCAGCCGCGTCAAGAAGATCGCCGCCGACCGCGATATGGTTGTGGTCGAGGCGCGCCGTTCGGACGCCGAAATCGCAGCCGCCTTGGTCGCCCCGCTTCCGGCAGCCGAGTCCAGCTTCGACACCATCGAATCGCGCGACGAATAATCGCCTGATCTGAAAAACAAAGGCCCCCCGCGCAATCGGGGGGCCTTTTGCATGTCATAACCCCCTTGCGTGCCTTCGGTCCGCCTGACGCACAACTCCCTAAAATTTAACTAAAATTCCCCATCCTCTTTGCACAAATATCCCACGGGGGTAGCCCGTAAGGGCGCGGGGGTGTGAAACCCCCGCTCTGCCGCCTGCCACATCTCCCGTCAGCCCAACTTGCGTTCCGACGCCGCCAGATAAACCCCGAACAAACTGACCCCCAGCCCGACAAACATTGCCACCGACAGCGGTTCGTCGAACATCGCCCAGGCCCAGATCATTGTCACCGGCGGGCTAAGATAAATCACGCTGCTGACCCGCGCGGGCGCATAGGTTCGCAGTGCCAGATAATACACGCCCCAGGCCCCGAAGGTGGCGAACAGCACCAGCCAGCCGATGCCAAAGGCAAAATCGGCGGTCAAGGGTGGCGCGATATTGCCCGCGAAGGGCGCGCAGAGGCCAAAGAACAGGGCGGCGAACAGGCATTGCAGGCTCAGGCTCTGATGGATGGCCACTTGGGTTTTTGCCATCCGCCGCTGCAATACGGTGGTAAAGCCAAAGGACAACATCCCTGCCACTGGCAGCAGATAGGCAAACAGCGGCGCATCCCCCACCGCCAGCACATCCGCCGATACGATCAGAACACCCGCCATCCCGATTCCGGTGCCGACCCATTGCCGCCCTGTCAGCCTTTGCCCCAGCATCGGCTGCGACAGCACCGCAATCGCCAGCGGCACCAGATCCGCCATCAGCGCGACCAGACCCGTCGGCACGCGGTAGGCAATACCAATCGCAAAGCCGCCCAGATAGACGAACATGCCCAGAAACCCGAACAGCGCCTGCTCCGCCACTGCAGGGGCGGAAATCCTTGGACCGATCAGCAGGGCAAAAGGCAGCAACAGCGCCCCTGACACGATGCTCCGCCAGAACAGCACGGTCAGCACAGGGGCTTGCTCGGTGGCAAAGCGGATGCCGACAAAGCCGGAACTCCAGCATAGCACCAAAGCCGTTGCCAAAAGCGGAAACATCACCGGCAAAGCCCGCGTCGCGCGGTGTGGTGTCTGGCTTGGCATCGGCATGGTCCTTTTGATCCCAGCTTGCCGCAACGGCTGCACCAACGGCAGTTGCCCTCCGACATATCATCAGGAAATGCCGACTCCGCCGCGCAGCAGATCCGCCATATCTTACCAATCGGTTAACAGCCTCCGCTAACCCTTTGATCCTGAAGGCCTCGCAAAACGTCCCCGCGGGGGACCACGGCTTCCCCTTTCCCCCGCCGCCGCCCCCTGCTACCCATCACGCAGGGAGCAATCATGGCCATCTCGGACAACCTGCGCGGCGCGCTTTATATGAACCTGTCGATGTTTGCCTTCACGGTGAACGACACCTTCATGAAGGCGGTGACCCAGACGCTGCCGCTTTATCAAACCATCGCCCTGCGCGGCCTGATCGCCGTGCTGGGCCTGCTGCTGGTCGCGCGCCTGACCCGCAGCTTTACCCTTGCGCTCCCGCGTCAGGCCTTTGGCCTGATCGCCCTGCGATCCATGGCGGATGTGGCCGCGACGATCCTGTTCCTGACCGCCCTGATGCACATGCCTCTGGCAAACCTCTCGGCCGTGATGCAGGCAACCCCGCTGGCGGTGACGCTGGGTGCGGCGCTGTATTACAAGGACAAGGTCGGCTGGCGGCGGATGACCGCGATCCTCATCGGCTTTGCGGGCGTGATGATCATCCTGCGCCCCGGCTCTGACGGGTTCGATGTCTGGTCGGTGATGGGCCTCGCCTCGGTGCTGGCGGTGGTGGTGCGTGACCTTGCAGTGCGCCCCTTGCCCCGCGATGTGCCGTCGATCATGGTCGCCTTGGGGGCAGGGGTGGCCGTCACCCTGATGGGGCTTGTCGGCGTGCTGTTCCAAGGCTGGCACCCCGTTTCCCCCCTGCACTTCGCCCAGATCATCGGCGCGGGCGTCATGCTGACCATCGGCTATATCTGCGCGGTTACAGCGATGCGGGTGGGCGATGTCGGCTTTGTCGCGCCCTTCCGCTATATGTCGCTGATGTGGGCGATCCTGTTGGGCTGGGTCGCCTTTGGCAGCCTGCCCGATCTTTGGGCGGTGGTCGGCGCGCTGATCGTGGTTGCCACCGGCATCTATACGCTGTGGCGTGAGCGGAAACGCCGCCTTGAATCCACCGCCAAGGCCTGAGCAATTGCAAGGCCGCGGCCTGTCGCCTATAGAGACCCAACTTCGGACCACCCCTTTCGCGGGAAGACCATGACCACGCTTTCCATCGTTATCCCTGCCAAGAACGAGGCAGAGAACATCATCGCGCTGGTCGAGGCGATTGACCGCGCCTTGCAGGTCCATGCGCCGATCGAGATTATCGTGGTCGATGACGGCTCCACCGACAATTCGGTCGCCGTTCTGTCCGCGCGCCGTGAAACCATGCCGCATCTGCGGATCGTGCGGCACAACCGCTCGGGCGGGCAAAGTGCTGCCGTTCATTCCGGTGTGCTGGCGGCAACGGCCCCGATCATCCTGACCCTGGACGGCGACGGGCAGAACCCGCCGGAAGAACTGCCGAAACTGGCCGCCCCCCTGTTGGCCGATCCCACGGGCCGCATCGGTCTGGTGGCGGGGCAGCGGATCGGGCGACAGGATACGTGGTCGAAGAAGCTCGCCTCGCGCTTTGCGAACCGTTTGCGCGGCTGGATCTTGCAGGATGGCACCCGCGATACCGGCTGCGGGCTGAAAGGTTTCCGCCGCGACGCCTTTCTGGCGCTGCCCTTCTTCAACCACATGCACCGCTATCTGCCCGCGCTGTTCAAGCGCGACGGCTGGGAGGTGGCGCATGTCGATGTGACCCACCGTCCGCGCGGGGCAGGGCGGTCGAACTATTCCAACCTGCAACGCGCCTTGGTCGGGATTGTCGATCTGGCAGGCGTGGCGTGGCTGCTGCGGCGGCGCAAGACTGCGCGGCCTTTGCCGCAAGACCTGTAGGGACACGCGATGCATAGCATACTTGCGATGTTCGGAACCACCTCGACCGCCGATGCGGCGTGGCTGGTGGTGGGGCTTCTGGGCCAGTTGATGTTCACCGCACGCTTTCTGGTGCAGTGGTTTGCCTCGGAAAAGGCGGGCAAATCGGTGGTGCCGGTGGCGTTCTGGTATTTCTCGATCGTGGGCGGGTTGATCGTGCTGGCCTATGGCATCCGCAAGCTGGAGCCGGTGATCATCCTTGGCCAGTTGCCCGGCGTGGTGATCTACAGCCGCAATCTGTGGCTGATCCACAAGGAAAAGCGTGACCAGCCCGAGTGAGAACACAGGCTGGCTGCGTCCGGCGCTGATCCTTGTGGCGGTAGTCACCGGGCTGCGCTGGCTGTTGCTGGCCTTCGACCAGACCGATCTTTTCGTGGACGAGACGCAGTATTGGCTTTGGGGGCAAGAGTTTGCCTTTGGCTATTACTCCAAACCGCCGCTGATCGCGTGGCTGATCGGGGCGGTGACATGGGCTGCGGGCAGCGATGCGCCGTTCTGGGTGCGGATGCCGGGGGCGGCGCTGCATGGTGCGACGGCGCTGATCCTCGCGGCTCTTGCGGCGCGGATGTATTCCGCCCGGGTCGCGGTCTGGGTGGCCGCGTCTTATGTCAGCCTGCCGATGGTCGGGCTGGGCAGCCTGCTGATCTCGACCGATACCGTGCTGGCGCCATTTTTCGCCGCGGCGCTTTACTTCCACCGCCGCCTGATCGAAACGCAGGCTGCCCGCTTTGCCCTGCTGGCCGGAGTGGCTGTCGGCATCGGTGCGCTGGCGAAATATGCGGCGGTGTATTTCCTGTTGGGGGTGGCGATTTCGTCGCTGATCCGGCGGGATTTGCGGATTTCGGCCCGTAATGCCGCGCTGATGGGGCTGGGATTTGTGGCAGTGATCGCGCCCAACCTGATCTGGAACCTGTCCAACCAGATGTCCACGCTGGCCCACACCGCAGATAATATCGGCTGGGTGCGGCAGGATCATCTGCTGGGCGGGTTGAATCCGGTCCATCTGGTCAGCTTTCTTGCCGCGCAGGCTGGCGTTTTCGGGCCGGTTCTGCTGATCGGACTGCTGGCGGGGTTGCGAAAGCCGGGGGCGGGGCATCTGGCGGGCTTTGTGCTGCCGGTTCTGGTCATCGTATCGCTGCAGGCGTTGTTGAAAGACGCCTACGCGAACTGGGCCGCCACCGCCTACTTCGCCGGAACGGTCATGGCCGTTGCGGCTTTACCCCTGCTGTGGCGCAAGATTTCTCTGGCGATCAACGCCGCGCTCTGTGTGCTGCTGTCGGTGTTGACCCTGCTGCCCGGCCTGAGCCTTGATGGCGAAATACCCCTGATCCACCGCTATCTTGGACGCGCCGCCTTTTCAGAGCAGGTGATCGCCCAAGCCAAGGCCGCAGGGGGCGTGCCGGTCGTTGCGGAACGGCGCGATATTCTGGCCGATCTGTTCTATACGGGGCGCGATGCCGGTCTGGCCTTTTACGCCATCCCGCCCAAGGGGCGCGCGCTGAACCACTACCAACAGCGCTATCCTGTGCCTGCCGGTCTGACGGGGCAGGTTTTGCTGGTCACCGAGACGCCGCCCGCCTGTGCGGGGCAGGGCGCGCCATTGGACACCAAGGGCGGTGCCTATCTGCGCCATGCCTATGCCGGTTATTTGATTTCGGCGGAGTGTCTGCATGACGTCGAATAGAGCCCTGTTCACTCTGCTGGCGCTGATCGGGCTGACATTCGCGGTCTTTGCGCTGTGGCCCGAACTGGATCTCTGGGTCACCGGCCGGTTCTACCAAGCTGGCTTTGCATGGGAGACCGCCTCCCCGATCAGTCAGGCCCTGCGCGCAATTCTGTGGGACATCTCGATTCTGATGCCACTTGTCGCGCTGGTCCTGACAGGGGTCGGATATGCGTGGCGCCCTGTGCTGGTTCCAGCGCGGATCTGGGCCTATGTGCTGGCCCTGTTCCTGATCGGGCCGGGTCTGATCGTCAATGGCCTGCTCAAAGCCCATTGGGGCCGCGCCCGCCCCTTCATGGTGACCGAGTTCGGCGGCACCGCCCAATTCACGCCGCCGTGGCAGATCACCGACCAATGTACGCGCAACTGTTCCTTCGTGTCGGGCGAGGGCGCGGGATCAATGGCGATGGCGATTTCCCTTCTGCTGATTCTGTTTTTGCTGCGGCACAAACTGCCCGCGCTGGCCTATCGGCTGGGGCAGGGGGCAACGCTGGCGATGCTGGCCTTCACCGGCTTTCAACGGGTCGCTTCGGGCGGGCATTTTCTGTCCGATGTGCTGCTGTCCTGGCTGTTCACCGGCGTAATTGCGCTGATTTTGGCGCGTCTTATGCTGGGGCGGTCCGGTCCGGTGGCGCGTCCCTAGCGACGGTTGACATCGCCTGCGACTCCCTCTATCAGCCCGCTATCAAAGCCCCTGCATCCGTGCGGGGGTAATGTATCTAAAAACTTGATGTGGTCATGATCCGGGCTTCGCGCTCCGATCCTCTGGAATTCCACCGCACCGCCCCTTCGGGAGACGGTCCGGTTTTATCGTTTTGTGGGCTTGCCACCGAACGACGTCGAGAAGCAGTGTCCCGAGGTTCGGGGCGAGTATTGACAGAGCAACACGGGGAACGTGAATGCCGACTATCCAACAGCTGATCCGCAAGCCGCGGGAAGCCAACGTGCGGAAGTCCAAGTCGCAGCACTTGGAATCCTGCCCCCAGAAGCGTGGTGTTTGCACCCGCGTCTACACCACCACTCCGAAGAAGCCGAACTCGGCTATGCGTAAGGTTGCCAAAGTGCGCCTGACCAACGGCTTCGAAGTCATCTCTTACATTCCGGGCGAAAAGCACAACCTTCAGGAACACTCTGTGGTTCTGATCCGTGGCGGCCGCGTAAAAGACCTTCCGGGTGTGCGTTATCACATCCTGCGCGGCGTTCTGGATACCCAGGGCGTCAAAGAACGTCGTCAACGCCGCTCGAAATACGGCGCCAAGCGTCCGAAGTGAGGAAGTAAGATATGTCTCGTCGTCACGCCGCAGAAAAGCGCGAAATCCTTCCCGATGCCAAGTATGGCGATCGGGTTCTGACCAAGTTCATGAACAACCTGATGCTCGATGGCAAAAAGTCGATTGCAGAAGGCATCGTTTATGGCGCCCTTGACCGCGTTCAGACCCGTCTGAAGCGCGAGCCGATTGCCGCCTTCCACGAAGCACTGGACAATGTGAAGCCCTCCGTCGAAGTGCGCTCGCGCCGCGTCGGTGGTGCAACCTATCAGGTTCCGGTCGAAGTGCGGACCGAGCGCCGCGAAGCTCTGGCTATCCGTTGGCTGATCATCGCTGCCCGCAAGCGCAACGAAAACACCATGGAAGAGCGTCTGGCTGCCGAACTTTCGGACGCCGTTAACAACCGTGGTACGGCTGTTAAAAAGCGCGAAGACACCCACAAAATGGCCGATGCGAACAAAGCATTCAGCCACTACCGCTGGTAAGGGTTCATCATGGCACGCGATTATCCGCTCGAACGCTATCGTAACTTCGGCATCATTGCTCACATTGATGCCGGCAAAACCACGACCTCCGAGCGCATTCTCTACTACACCGGCAAGTCCCACAAAATCGGCGAAGTCCATGACGGCGCCGCAACGATGGACTGGATGGAGCAAGAGCAAGAGCGCGGGATCACGATCACCTCGGCTGCGACGACCACCTTCTGGGAACGCACCATTGATCCGGGTCTGGACCACGCTGCAAAAGACAAGTTCCGTTTCAACATCATCGACACCCCCGGCCACGTTGACTTCACCATCGAGGTCGAGCGTTCGCTGGCCGTTCTCGATGGCGCTGTCGTTCTGCTGGACGGCAACGCAGGTGTTGAACCGCAGACCGAAACGGTGTGGCGTCAGGCCGACCGTTACAAGGTTCCGCGGATCGTGTTCGTCAACAAGATGGACAAGACCGGCGCTGACTTCTTCAACTGCGTGAAGATGATCAAGGACCGCACCGGCGCGAACGCCATGCCGATCGCTCTGCCGATTGGCGCGGAAGACAAGCTGGAAGGCATCATCGATCTGGTGACCATGGAAGAGTGGGTCTATCAGGGCGAAGATCTGGGCGCATCCTGGGTGCGTCAGCCGATCCGTGCAGAGCTGAAGGATTCCGCCGACGAATGGCGCCTGAACCTGCTGGAAACCGCTGTCGGCCAAGACGATGCTGCGATGGAAGCCTACCTTGAAGGCAACGAGCCGGACGAAGACACCCTTCGCGCTCTGATCCGCAAAGGGACGCTGGCGATCGACTTCATCCCCGTGATGGCTGGCTCTGCGTTCAAGAACAAGGGCGTGCAGCCCCTTCTGAACGCCGTGATCGACTATCTGCCTTCGCCGCTGGACGTGCCGCCCTACATGGGCTTCGCTCCGGGTGACGAGACGGAAACCCGTAACATCGCCCGTTCGGCCGATGATGCACAGCCCTTCTCGGCGCTGGCGTTCAAGATCATGAACGACCCCTTCGTTGGTTCCTTGACCTTTACCCGTATCTATTCGGGCAAACTGGCCAAGGGCGACAGCATGCTGAATGCGACCAAAGAGCGTAAAGAGCGCGTTGGCCGTATGATGATGATGCACGCGATCGAACGCGAGGAAATCTCCGAAGCGTTTGCAGGCGACATCATCGCGCTTGGCGGCCTGAAAGAGACCACCACTGGCGACACGCTGTGCGATCCGGCTGCTCCGGTCGTTCTCGAAACCATGACCTTCCCGGTTCCGGTTATCGAGATCGCTGTGGAACCGAAGACCAAGGCCGACCAGGAAAAGATGGGCATCGCTTTGGCCCGTCTGGCTGCCGAAGACCCGTCCTTCCGCGTGGAAACTGACCTCGAATCGGGTCAGACCATCATGAAGGGCATGGGCGAACTTCACCTCGACATCCTCGTGGACCGTATGCGCCGCGAATTCAAAGTCGAGGCGAACATCGGTGCGCCGCAGGTGGCTTACCGCGAAACCATCTCGCGCGAGCATGAGATCGACTACACGCACAAGAAACAGACCGGTGGTACCGGCCAGTTCGCGCGCGTCAAGCTGATCATCTCGCCGACGGAACCGGGCGAAGGCTATTCGTTCGAGTCCAAGGTTGTGGGCGGTTCGGTGCCGAAGGAATACATCCCCGGCGTTGAAAAAGGCATCAAGTCGGTGATGGACTCTGGCCCGCTGGCTGGCTTCCCCGTGATCGACTTCAAGGTGCAACTGATCGACGGCGCGTTCCACGACGTTGACTCCTCGGTTCTGGCCTTCGAAATCGCTTCGCGTGCCGCTATGCGCGACGGTCTGAAGAAAGCCGGCGCCAAGTTGCTGGAACCGATCATGAAAGTCGAAGTCGTCACCCCGGAAGAATACACCGGCGGCGTCATCGGCGACCTGACCTCGCGTCGGGGCATGGTGACGGGGCAGGACAGCCGCGGCAACGCGAACGTCATCGCTGCCATGGTTCCGCTGGCGAACATGTTCGGCTACATCAACACCCTGCGCTCGATGACCTCGGGTCGCGCTGTGTTCTCGATGGAGTTCGACCACTACGACGCCGTTCCGCAGAACATCTCGGACGAGATCCAGAAGAAATACGCATAACCGGTGTGGCGGGTAGCTCGAATCTTGCGTGCAAGATTCGAGCCTAAATCCCGCCCTACCAATCCCGTAGGGCGGGGTTCACCCCGCCACAACCGACCGAAACTAGGAGGCCATCATGGCAAAGGCAAAGTTTGAACGGAACAAACCGCATATCAACATCGGCACGATTGGCCACGTTGACCACGGCAAGACGACGTTGACGGCAGCGA
>Ga0155345_145_pt1 | contig 22193 bp, 17 predicted proteins | sample RifCSPhighO2_02_FD_106313 | JGI IMG/M metagenome (GOLD analysis project Ga0155345, IMG submission 106313) | Rhodobacterales bacterium RIFCSPHIGHO2_02_FULL_62_130
CCCCCTCTCATGGGAAGTCCCGAACCTGCTGCGAAAACTCGCCAGACAAAAACAAAACTTCCAAAGCCTCAATACATAAGGAATATAAACGTGGGGAACGTCTACATCTGCGATTACGTCCGCACTCCGATCGGTCGCCATGGCGGGGCTCTGTCAAAACTGCGGCCCGACGATTTGGCGGCGCTGCCCTTGGCGGAACTGCTGCGGCGCAATCCGTCGCTTGACCCTTCAGCCATCGAAGAGGTCTGGATGGGCTGTGCCAACCAGGCGGGCGAGGACAATCGCAATGTGGCCCGCATGGGTGCGCTCTTGGCTGGCCTGCCTGAAAGCGTGCCCGGTGTCACGGTCAACAGGTTGTGTGGTTCGGGAATGGAGGCGGTGACGTCCGCCCTGCGTGCCATCAAATCGGGTGAAATGGATCTGGCCGTAGCTGGCGGCGTTGAAAGCATGAGCCGCGCGCCCTTCGTGTTGTTGAAATCAGAAAGCGCCTTCTCGCGGACCGTGGCGATGGAGGATACCACCATCGGCTGGCGGTTTATCAATCCGCGGATGCAGGCGGCCTATGGCACTGATTCCATGCCGGAGACCGCCCAAAACCTTGCAGACGACATGGCTATTTCACGCGCGGCACAGGATGAATTTGCGCTGGCATCGCAAGTGAAGGCCGGTGTCGCAATGGGTTCGGGCCGTTTCGCCAAAGAAATCATGGCCGTCTCCGTGCCTGCCGGAAAGGGCAAAGAGGTTCAGGTAGCGCAAGATGAACACCCTCGTCCCGAAACGACACTTGCCGATCTAGTGCGCCTGCGCCCGATCACGCGGGCGGACGGCTCGGTGACTGCGGGCAATGCTTCGGGGGTAAATGACGGGGCGGCGGCGCTTTTGCTTGCCTCCGAGGCGGCCGTGGTCCGCCACGGCTTGCGGCCCCTTGCGCGTGTGGTGGCAGGGGCCTCGGCAGGCGTTGCCCCGCGCATCATGGGGTATGGTCCTGTTCCTGCGGTGCAGAAGCTGCTGGCGGCCCAAGGTATAACCACCGCCGACATCGATCTTTTTGAACTGAACGAGGCTTTTGCCGCACAGGTTCTGGCCTGCCTGAAGGGGCTTGGGCTTACGGCGGATGATCCGCGTGTAAACCCCAACGGCGGCGCTATAGCCCTTGGCCATCCTTTGGGCATGTCAGGCGCACGCATCACCGGCAGCGCTGCAATCGATCTTTCTTCGGGCACCGCTCGCCGTGCCGTTGTGTCGATGTGCGTCGGTGTCGGGCAAGGTGCTGCACTACTCCTCGAAAGGGCCTGAGGCTCCCCGTCTCAATCCCTGAACTCACCCGCAGTCGCAAGATTGCGGGTTTTTTCATGCGAACGCGTCATGGCGCGCAATGCAAAAAGCCAAGGCACCGCAATGCCTTGGCTTTCTGCTCAGGTAGGAGCCGGTGAGAGCGTCCGACCCCTCCCTGATTACCCGTGCTTATGCCCCGAGATCGATCAGGATCTTCAGTTGCGTGCCCGCCGGATCCAGAAGCGCGTCGAAGCCCTCTTTGATCGCAGTGTCCAGAGTCACGGTCTTGGTGACAACCTTGTGTGCCGGGATCTGGCCAGAGGCCAGAAGGCGCATCACGCGTGGCCACATCTGCGCCGTGTAGGCCCACGACCCACGGATATCGATGTCCTTGTAGGTCACGTTGAACCAGTTCAGCGGTGCCTCACCGGCGTGCAAACCGATCTGGACCACCGAGCCACGCTTACGCACGGCATCGACACAAGCCTGAAGGGCCAGCGTGTTGCCGACACATTCAAGAGCCACGTCGCAACCGACATTCCCTTCGGTCGCGGCACGGATCACGTCGCCCACATTCTGCTCACGCGGGTTAATGGTCACAACGTCTGGAATGATCTCTTTGGCAATCTTCAGACGTGTGCCGTTGGGGTCCGAGACAAACAATTGCGTCGCCCCCGCCGCCCGCGCTGCCAGAAGGGTTAGCAGGCCGATCGGCCCTGCCCCGGTTACCAGCACAGAGTCGCCAGCCTTCACCCCACCGCGATCCACGCCATACACGGCCACGGCGGTCGGTTCGACCAGCGCCGCATCCTCATCCGTCAAACCGTCCGGCACCTTGTAGACGTTGAAGCCCTTGAGCAGGCTTTCCTGCGCCATGCCGCCGCCGATCCACGAAAGGCCTGCCAGTTGCAACTGGTCGGACAGGTTGAAGTGGCCAAGGTCCGAATAATAATCACCGCCGCGCGGCGTGATGAACGGCTGGACCGACACTCGATCGCCGACCTTCACATGCGTCACGTTCTTGCCGACCTTGGTGACCGTGCCACCATATTCGTGGCCGAGGACCTGCGGAGCAGCAGTCGTGCCTTCGGCATTCTTCGGCACGAAGATCGGGCCGTAGGAGTATTCATGCAAGTCGGTGCCGCAGATACCTGCAAAGCGGTTTTTGATCACCACCTCATCATCAGCAGGTTCGGTCGGCAGCGGAATGTCTTCGATCCGCAGGTCTTTGGCAGCGTGAAACCGCAGTGCCTTCATGGTGGTATCCTCCCATTTTCGAAACGCGGGCGTTGTTTGCGCCTTGTATCGAGTAGAGGCTTCAGAGCATTTCGGGACAACTGTCTCTTCTGCGACAGGGATTGTGGTAGGGCATGGAACAATCGCGCAAGGGGCGCAGACTAGCGATCCGGCCTTTCCCTTCACATGATGGCATGACCCGTTCGGTCAACTGTAGATCTAACTTCATGAAGAACAGTTAGCCGAGGTGACTACAACAATTGTTGGGTAATCGATTATTATTGCAGGAATCTCACCACCATTAGAAAGCTTCAATTCCGCACAGAACCCGATGCCCAGACTGCCATTTCGGCACCCATCAATGCCTCGAAGGCACAGCGAGCGGCCGCAGGGCAATCATGCTGACGCCGATCGATAATAAGGGGCCAAGGGGCGCCGCGCTGCCCCGCGGGGCGGACTTGAAGTCGGATCAAATGTTGGGAATGGCGGTCAAGAACTGCAGCTAGGTCAGTCCTGTGCAGCCATTTCTTTGCTGCGTCGGTGCTCGGAAATACTTCGGGCGCGATTTGGGTCAGCGCCTTTGGAGCGACGGGCAGGAAACCTCCACTTGCCGCAAGCACGGCTTCCGCACGGTTGCCACCGTTGCGAAGTTCGGGCCATGATAGATACCGATCAGGCGGCACGCCAAGCCCCGTGTCAAACAGGCCTTCATCCGGCCGGCGCAGGTCGAGGGCATTCAGAATCACGATGCGACGGGGAAAACGGACAGCCCGCACCCGGTCAACGGCCTGCAGGACTTCGGCCTCGCGCATCTGCCACAAAACGCGGTTTACCCTTGGATCCGGGTGTACCTGGATGGCCGTAGAACTGGCTCGGCCCGCCTTGTCATACACCGTCCTGCACCGGACAACATAATCTGACGTCGCAGGATCGAACGGTCGTGGGTCCAGCGCGAAATACGACTGGGCCAGCGTCTGCACAGCCATTACAGGGGGTTGCTTGCGGCCGATTACGACAATCGTCTGACGATTGGTGTAGGCATTAATCCCCCGTGTCGCTCCGAAGTGCGTCCAGTCTAGGGCCTCGCCAAGAAGGTCGTCACAACATTCGCGCCGCCGTGCTTCTGTCTCTACTGCCAGGGTCGAGACTACCAGAACACCTTTCGGCGCAACGGCGACTTCCCGGCGTAAAACGGTCGCCAACCCTTGCCAAAGTTGATCCCTTTCTGCCGCAGCCGAAGATGGCGCTGAATACCCGGGAACGGGCACAAGCGAGACGTTACTGAAGCCGCGCCCAAGGCAATGAACGACCTCGCCCTGCCGCTGCACATCAATCCGCCAGACGTCAATCCGACGCCGCAACGTTCGGCCCAGCAAGACAGGATCCGCCGTGCCGTCCAAGATGACCATCGGAACCGAAGGTTTGAGGGCTATCCTTGCCAAACGATGCACCGCGACAGACCGAACCCGACCATCCTCTTTGCGCGAAATGGTCAGCCCATTGAAATCAGGCCTGTCGATCAGCCCGCTGCTGAACAGCCGCACTTCCTGGATGATCCCGTCCAGAACAGCCTGAAGAGCCGATAGCTCCGGCACGTCCGAAACGCTTAGCAACTCGCGCAGTGCGTTGTCCTGACCAGCCGGTTTAAGCGCGGTGCGGAGTTTGCGTTCAAGACCCCGCAATACCTTCCGGGCGGCTTCGAGTTCCGTCATCGCGATTGACGTCGCAATTTCCCGCAGCGGTCCTGCACTGGCCAGCGCATCAAGCAACCGTTCGAAGGTCGCAATGACAGCATCCGGTTCTTCCGCTTCATCTTTCAGATGCAGATCGCCGTCGTTGGCCTCCACGGCACGCCTCGCAGGACGAAGGCTTGGGCCCCCAACATCCTCGTGCAGATGGGCGGCCCAGCTGCTTCCTGCCCCCATGGCCTGTGCCGCGACCGTAATCGTTTGTGGCAAAACGGCGGACGGATCCTCATCGACGATAACAAGATGCGGGGCGGGACAAGATGGCAGCTGCGTCAAAGACGCATGGGTCATCACGAACACCCCGCCACCTTGATGCTCCCGTAGATCCTTGATCTGACGTTGATAAGCGCATGTTGTTACGTGCGGACAGGTGCCTTGGGTCGATTGGTCAGTTATGCCGCAAAGCATTTTCTTGATGGACAAGCCCTTGGCGGCAACTTCCGCGGCAGCCGTGTGGCGCTGGCACATGCGATCGCTCGCCCCATCAGTCACGTGGGCACCTCGGCCGCGAAACACCCGGATCGGCCGTGACGATCCGGCCATGTCCTGGGCGAACTCATGGGCTTTGCGTAGGGTCGGCTGAAACACCCAGACCACCGCCTCCTTTGGCAGCCGTTCGATCAACGCCTGCACCGAACGTGTCTTGCCCAAGCCAGGCGTTGCCAGCACAAGTTGGGCGGACGAGCGCCTGTCTTCGATAAGGTCGCGCAGGCCATCGCTCAAATGTCTACGCAGGACATCGACCATTCCGGCACATGCGGGCGTCATGCTACCGACTGGGCCTGCTTCCAGCAATGGCGCGAAGGCATCCAGGCAGTCAGTTTCATTCCACCAGATTGGTTCCAACGAGGCAGGTGCCGCACCTTCCTTCAGGCAAAGCGATTGCTGCTCCAACGCCTCGCGGGTAATCTGCGCGGAGACCTGTGGACCGATATCCTCTAGGATCAACTGCATGACATTTCGCAGGCGCGCCTCGCCCCCTGCCAAGTCGAAAACCTGTCCGCTTTGTTTGGTGTCGGGTGCCGGTGGAACAATCGCGTCAGTGAGATCCTGGAAGATGGGGTCCCAGATGCTGCACCTGTGGCCAATCCCCGATCTAGAAAGCCACATATATCGTCCTGCCGCAGGCCCGTCCAACAAGAGAACGGCAGGCTTACCCTTCAGCACCGCGAGCGCAACACGGGTACCCCAGGTCACAAAATGCCCCCCTCGCATCAAGACATGCGCCTCAATTTCCGCGGGGTTCGAGCGATCTTCCGCGAAATCAAATGGCATAAGATATGACAAGGGCATGGGCTCCCGGAAACATGGGGTTGATAGACAGCAGATTACCGTGATGGGGGTCGTACAAGAACCCGCCTTGATCGGTTGTCCACAGGCTTGAAGCCTTGGATCATCCTGTCCGCACGCGCCCGAGCGAATTGTGGGACGCTCTTGCCAGTGGATTTTCCGCCGGAAGTGTCGTGTCTCTTTTCTTTTGGGATTCTGTCCCTGCCTTTTCCGCTCCACTCGTCGACCGTGATCAGCCCAAGCTTGCAGCCGTACTGCATCGGGGCTTCTGGAGTGTCTTTGGGCTTGCTGCGAGACTGCTGGCTCGGGAACCGCGGTTTCAGGAGCGATAAAATCCACCACCTTGGGCTCTGACTGCGCCACTCCGATCAGGCCGTGCACATCATCAAAGAGCGCGCAGCCCGTCTCGCTGACGGTCCCCTGCCCTTCCCAGCCAAGCTGGTCCGAAACCCGAATATCATCAAGAAGTGCGCAGGTGTCGCCAGCCATCGCCAGTGCCCTTCATTTTGCCTTTCTTCAAGATGCGCCGTCTCCCTGAAAACGCCAAACACCTGCCGGAGCCGCTGCTCCCCTGCCAGGATCAGGCACATACCTGCGGCCCGGAAAGGGGGGCGCGGGTGCAGAGGCGCGGGCTCGTGCGTGACACATGACGCATCGGTGATGCTTGAAGAAAAAAGGCGGCCCGGCACTTGGCCCGTTTACCGGTCAGGAAATATGGCGCCGTGCGTTTTGCGTTTTCACGATGATCCCGGACACTGGGTGAAGAAAATATCATCTGGAGCATCTCTATGTCGCTGTCCGATCGCCAGTCCGGCCTCGCCGAAATTGGGAGAATGTTGCGGGACCTGCAGCGTTTGACGGGGACAACTTCCCAAGAGATAATCGAAGAACTGGCTTTTCAAATCCTGATGGGCCGTTTCCCCGGCCTTGCCTCCGGCACTCTGTCGCCTGCCGAAGAAACCCGCCTGCGGCGGGAGGCCGATGAGCTGACGGATTCCCTTTCTGACGCGCTGGAATTTGCCTCTTCCAAGCATGGGGGCAGAGATGCTCAGCATCAATAAAGTGACGACGGACGATTATTATTCAGAACACGCCAACCAAGCTGAATCCCCGGGCAAGGGCTACGAAGGCTATGTCGCCGCCGGGCTCGGCGAGGCGGCAAGGGCTGTCGGTCATGTCTTCGGTCGGCGGCCCAGTGCGGCAGGCATCCGTCTCGACCTCGGCAGCTTCACGCGGGGTGACCTACGGCCGTCAGAGTGTCTGTCCCAGCTTTTGGCTGGTCGCGACCCGGTGACTGGGGAGGTGGCAGCCAATTTGAAACGGCTCAAGATGGGTGAAGCACCCTGCCCGCCTGGCGGTTACGATATCCAGGCCAGCTTGCCCAAATCCGTGAGCATTTATGCTGAGCTGGGGGATGTCGTGCAGCCAGGCCTGAAATCGCGCATCGTCGACATCCATCGCCGCGCGATGATCGCCGGGCTCAGCCATGCCATGGACCTCGGCCTGATCGCCACGCGCCGCGACGGGCGTCATGTGCCTGTCGCGCAATGCGCGACAGTATTTTATCCGCACGACACAAGCCGCGCCGATGACATGCAACTGCACCACCATGGGGTGCTGGCCAAGACGGCCTTGGCCGCCGATGGCAAAGTCGTACAAATCGATAACTATCTGCTCATGCGACACAAGGGGGCCATTGCCGCCCTGATCCGCGCGGAGGAAATCCGGCTGCTTCGCGACGAGTTGGACCTCGCCGTCGAACAGGACCGGCGCGGCTATCGCTTGGCGGGCGTCCCTTTTGAACTTGAAAAAATCTTTTCAAAGCGTCGTGGAGAAATCGAGGCGTCCCTCGCGAAATCCGGCAAGACCACCAAGAAAAATCGTGTTGCAGCACAGCGCGCCGCCTACGAGACCCGTCTGACCAAGAGCCACGTCGCAGCGGCAGATCTGAAGGATCTCTGGATATCTGAAGCCGCCGCGGTCGGCTGGTCGCCGGAAGACCTGACCTTCTCCGTCGCGTCGGCAGTGCAGACCGTCTCGGCCAACGGAACCGACGCCGGATCTTCAGCGCTTGTGGCGGCACGGCAGGCTGTTTCCGAGCTGTCTGCCAATTCGACGACCTTTACGAAGGCCGACTTCTTCAAAGTGGTTTTCGAGGCTGTGCAGTGTCACGGGATCGGTGCTGATGCGGCCCTGACCCTCGCCCAAGGTTTGATCCAGAGCGGGGATGTCCTGCCAATCTCATCCCGGCGGCGTGAGCAGATCTTCACTGATCGTAAGGTCTATGAAGCTGAGAAACGCATCATCCGGTCCGCGGAAAAGTTGATGGCACAAACCCCGATCTTTTCGAAGGCGACGGAAGATGCTCTGACGAAGACGGCTTGGAAGGCAGGAGCGACGGAAGAACAGGCGGTCGCTTTTGCGGACATCATGACCGGGCCGGCACTGAACTTGCTGCAGGGCGCGGCGGGGACCGGAAAAACCTACCTGACGCGCATGGTGCGATCTGCCCTGGTCAAAAAAGGCTATCGTGTTCTTGGCACTGCACCTTCCCACAAAGCAACAGCGGGCCTGCAGTTGGAGGCCGGCTTTGACAAGGAGGATTGCCGGGTCTTGGCAAAGCTGCTCATCGACATCGACTCGGGGAAGCTTGCCCTCGATGAGCAGACCATGATCATCGTTGACGAGGCCGGCATGATTGGCACGGCTGACATGGATCGTTTGCTTTTTGCCTGTGTCGAAGCCGGGGCGCGGGTGCTGCTGCAGGGTGACGCCGCGCAATATCGACCGGTCGCGGCAGGGGCGCCATTTGCGCTGTTGCAGCGGCTCCAGACGCCAGCGCGTCTCGACAAAATCGCCCGCCAGAAGGGCCGAACCGAGCTGGATGGCATCTGGATGCGGGCCGCCTCGGTGGATTTCAGCCAGGGGCAAACTGAACGGGCCATTGAGGCCTATGACCGGATGGGCCACATCGCCTGGGAGCCCGACCGGAAAACCGCCGTCGAAAATGCGGTCTCCGCCTATATGAAGCATCGGATTGAGCATTCAAATGAAACCCGGGCCATGACCATCCAATGGAACCAGGACGCTGAGGCCGTCGCCAAGGAAATGCGGACCCGGCTGAAAGCGGAGGGATTGATCGGCGAAGCTGAAATCCGGATCGATGCCTTGCCGCGCGGGAAATCAATGGTGGCTTCGCCGCTGCCCCTGTCCATAGGCGATGACCTGATAATCGGGGAGACAATCAAGGGGCCGGGCTGGCGGCTCAACAACGCCGATGTCGTCCGTGTGGTGGAAATCGAAACGTCTTCCGCCAAAGACGCCGTCATTCTGTTTGAAAAGCTGGGCCAGGGAAATCCGCCCGAGCGCATTCGCGCCTCCATTTCGCAACTGGTCGGCTGGCGGGAGGAAGGTGAACCGTGCGTGCCTCGCCTACAGCACGCTTATGCGGTCACCGGACATGCCGCGCAGGGCATAACGGTTGATGTCCATTTCGATGTCGCCCTGCGGCCGCGCGGACAGGAAGGAACTTATGTCTGCGCCACCCGGCACCGGCGGGATTTCCGGATGTTCGTGGATGTTGGCCGCCTCGAAGACGATCGGCAGGTCGTAGCTCCGACCCGGGTAATCACCAGGCGAAACGGAACCGACCTTGTCGACCCGAAGCCCAATGCCAAGCTGCATCTTGACGATCTGAAGCGGTTGTTTTTCGCGGAATGCTGCCGGGAAGATGGCCAGGGTAACATCTCCGACGATCTGCCGGAGGATTGCCTGTCTGCCTGGGCGCATGGCGGCCTTCCTGATCCGCGTCCGGAGCAAACAGGCCCGACCGACCCGGTCCGCCACGTGCCCCTGCCCCGCAGATCTGATCTGTCGCTCACGCCGGAGTCCTTGAAAGCTCGTATCCGCCAGCGCGTTGCGGCACCCAAAGGCCACCGCCATATCTGGCGCGCGCTGAAGCGCAATACCGAGGACGGGAATGTCGGGGGGATCAACGCACTACTTGAAAAGGCGCGCGCCTTGATCGACGCTGCGATAATGGGTCTCAAGATGACCTTGGTACAACGCATGAAAGCAGACGAAACTCATAATCGCACCGTGTCGACGGCGACAGCATCAATGGTCAAGGGCGACAAACCAGGCGCCCAAACGAACAGTACACCAGATCGCGCCACGACGAGCGAGCACCGACAGTCGTTAGGCTCACCCCAGAAAATGGGGATTTTGCAGAGTCTCGTGCCGCCACAGTCAATTCCGGACTTTCTGGAATCGGCGCAGGGCAATGATCCAGATGACAGGGAGGACCGCGACGACCTGCATCCTGGTCCAGCCTGAAGCCGGCCAAGCACAAGCTACGCAAACCGTAGGGCCAGAACAAAATCCAGAATTTCGAGCGGACACCGAGACGGGCTAGGCGGTGCCATGCCCAAGATTCCGGAATCCCCTCAATGGGAGGTGACGTGGTCCGCATCATAAGCGTGAACGGCCCATAGCGGACGGTCGACCGAGCAAATCTGAATGACCGCATGAACGGGGTGCAACAAGTTCGCGGCCTGCACGGTCGATGCAAACAGCTGAAACAGCCTAACTGCTCTTCCTATGTGGGAAGTGGTTCAGGCGGCCCCTGCTTACCGCGCCGTTCAAGCTTGGCAATCCAACAGGTATTGCCGAAGCTCTCGGTTGAAACCCACGATCCGGCGCCCCTTGGCAAAGGCCGCCTGCATCTCTTGCCGCAGCGACATGCGCAGGGCCTGCGCCTGATCGGGGGCGTTTCGGGTCAGCGCTTCGAGATCGTCAGGCAGAATCAGGGGTAGGTGCTCACAGGACTGGGGCGGGCGCGGGCGCCCCTCGGCCAGTGCCACGACGACGTTCGAGCCAAGCTCCCAATCCACCATCAAACGGTCCGAGGCGATGCCGCTGTTTATGCCGGCCATCTTGCCATAATAATCAGGCAGATAGGCGGTCGCCGTCGCCCCGAGCCGGTGGATGTTCAGCGTCGCGTTGACAGTGCGAAGCGGATCGAAGGTCCAGCGCACGTGGGTGATGCCCCGCTCCAGCCCCCAGCGCCGTTGATAAAGCTTCAGCCGGACCCCCAGTTGCAGCCCTCGCGCCTCGGCCAGCACTGCCAGCCGATGCGAATGCTGCACCTGCGGGTCACGCGTGGGAAAGCCGAAGACATAGCCCAGAAGACGACCGTCCGCGAAGGCGCCGCCGATCAGTCCGCCCTCGTCCTGTATGACCATCATCAGGTCGGCCGGGTCAGGCAGGTCGCCCTCGCCCCAGACGGCCCGTTGCAGGTCTTCGGCGGCGCGGAACTCTGCCATGCCCGACAGGTCGCGGAAGGAGATATCGGTCATGCGACAAATTCCCGAACCGACAGCGTGGCGCACCTGAGATAGTCCAGATCCAGCGACACACCAATGCCCGGCCCTTGCGGAACCGGCATCCGGCCGCCTTCGGTTTCCAGCTTCTGTTCGATGATATCCTGGGTGAAATAGCGGCTGGCGGATGAGGTGTCGCCGGGTTTGGTAAAGCCCGGCAGGGTGGACAGATGGATGTTGTGCGCCCGCCCAATGCCCGATTCCAGCATGCCACCACACCAGACCGGCACCTGAAAGGGCTGGCAGAGATCGTGGATCTGGAGCGCAGCACTGTGGCCACCCACCCGTCCCACCTTGATGTTGATCACCCGTGCCGCATCGGTCTGCAGCGCCTTGCGGGCATGATCCACGGTGCGGATGCATTCATCCAGACACAGCGGTGTGCGGATGCGCTTTTGCAGGGTGGCATGGTCGTGAATGTCGTCCCAGGCCAAGGGCTGCTCGATATAGTCCAGCGCGAAATCGTCCATCCGGCGGATCAGATCGCTGTCGGCCAGCGTGTAGCAGCAGTTGGCGTCCACCGTTAGATGCGCGTCGGGGAATGTGTCGCGCACCGCGCGCAGCAGGCCGATATCATGGCCGGGCTTCACCTTCAGCTTGATGCGCTTGTAGCCTTGCTGCAGATGCGCCGCGACCCGCGTCAGCGTATCGGGAACCGGCCCGATGCCCAGCGACACGCCCACGTCAATCGCATCCCCCTCGCCGCCAAGCACAGTCTGCAACGGCAGATTCAGAGATTTCGCCCAGAGATCCCAGAACGCCATCTCGACCGTTGCCCGGGCCATGAAGTTCGCCCGCCATGGCGCAAAGGCCCGGGCCAGCGCCGCAGGGTGGGCAAAGCTCTGGCCCAGAACCTGCGGCAACAACACTTTGGCCAGCAGATCCATGGCCCCCGCCACGGTTTCCTCAAGATAATCCGGTAGCGGGTCCATCACGCCCTCGGCATGGCCCTCCAGTCCCCCGGCGCGCAGGGTCAGAAGCGGAAAGACCTTTTCGGTCATCGTCCCGGTGGCGATGGTGAACGGCGTGACCAGAGGCAGGCGGACCAACCGCAGGGTGGCCCCGTCGATGCGCAGCGGTGCGCGCGTGGGTGCAGCGTGGGCCATGATGATCCTCTACTTTGGGGCGGGCTTGACGGCGATAATTTCAGTTTTATTGCAACATTGACCGATTGAAAGTTTTCTGACAAGCTTTGCCAACAAAGAGGGATGCAGATTGGCCGATGCGCGGGAAACCCCTGTCGAAGCAACGACCTCAGTCGGGGGAGAGCTGCATCAGCGCCTGATGCAGGCCGCCGAATCCGGCACCCCTTCGGAACGCACGCTGGCGCATTATCTGGCCTCGAACCTGTCCTCGCTGCCGTTTGAGACTGCCGCGACCGTCGCGGCCAAAGTGGGTGTCTCAGAGGCCTCGGTCGGGCGCTTCTGCCGCTCCATCGGCTACCGCCACCTCAAAGAGCTGAAGTCCAGCCTTCAGGTCGACCTGGGCGAAAAGGCCTGGCTCATCGGTGACCGGCTGGCCGATTTTCATGACCGCAGCCGCAAAGGCAACGCCGAACTCGCGCGCGCGCTGGAGCGCGAGATTGCAGCGCTGGTCAGCGTCTATGAACTGGCGGCGACCCCGGGCTTCGACGCGGCGGTTACGCGGCTGGCGCGCAGCCCTGCGGTCTGGGTGGCGGGCTTCCAGACCGAGCGGGGCCATGCCGCCGAGCTGGTGCACAATCTGCAATACCTGCGCGGGGGGGTAGGGCTGGCCGATGTTTCGGCGGGCCATTTTGCGGAAATCCTGCTGTCGGAACCCGAAGAAACCACTCTCGTCCTGATCGACGGGCGGCGCTATTCGCGGCTGACGCGCGATCTGGCCGTCGCCGCGCGGGATGAGGGCATCCCAGTGACGCTGATCACCGACCCGTATTGTGGCTGGGCCCCCGGCCTTGTCACCGAACTTTTCGCCGTGCCGACCGACCTCAATCATTTCTGGGACACCACAAGCATGATGTCCTCGTTGATCGGGCTTCTGGTCAACGGCGTCTTTCGCGAGCTGGGCGCCGAGGTCGAGGCGCGCATGGCCCGCGTCTCGGCGCTTTACGGCGATTTCATCGGACATACCGTCCCGGGGCGCAACCCGGGCAAACCGCTGACCCGACCTTCCAACAAAGAGGACACCCCATGACCTACCCGCTTCGCAAATCGTTTCTGGCGGCCAGCGTCAGCCTTGCAGCGCTGTTTTCGGCGCAGAGCCTGGCCGCGCAAGAGGCCGTCTTCGTGATCGGCACCGCCGAGGTGGGCGCGCCCACTTACAACCCGATCAAGGCGACCATGCTGAACACCGCCACCGCGCTGCTCTTTGACCGCATGGTCAGCCAAGCCGCGGACCTGTCCTATCACCCCTGGCTGGCCGAAAGCTGGGAAGAAGCCGCCGATGGCATGTCCTGGACCTTCAAGCTGAAACAGGGCATCACCTTCCACAATGGCGAACCCTTCACCGCCGACACGGTGAAAGCGTGGATCGAGCTGTTCAAGACCACCGAAGGCGAGAACGCCTATATGGCCGAAGCCATCGCCTCGGTCGAAGTGGTGGACCCGACCACCGTCAAATTCGTCATGTCGCGGCCCGAGCCGAACCTGCTTTACAACCTGTCATCAACTTTCATGTCGGTGATAGAACCGAAATCCTTCGCCGCCCTGGGCGACAACTTCGGCGTGACCGAGGTTTACGGGACCGGTCCCTACAAGCTGGAAAGCTTTGCCGTGGGGCAGGAAACCGTGCTGGTACGCAATGAGGATTACAAATGGGGCCCCGCCGTCGCGGCCAACGCTGGCCCCGCCAAGGTGGAACGCCTGACCTTCCGCGAAATCCCCGAAGATTCGACGGCCTTCCTGGAGCTAAAAACGGGCGGCGTGGATTTCCTTTTGTCGGTGCCTGCCGATCTGATGGGCGAGGTGCAGAAAGAGGCCAATCTGGCCGTGCTGACCATGGCGGGCCAGGACGTTTGGTACATGCCGATCAACGTGACCAAGGCGCCATTTGACGACATCCGGGTGCGCGAGGCGGCGGCCAAGGCGATCAATCAGGACGAAATCCTGGCTTCGGTCTTTGGCGGTGTGGGCGCGGTGGCCGATACCTTCCTGATTTCGGCCCTGCCGGAAAGCAAGGTTTCTGACGGCGCAAGGATCAAGTTCGACCCCGACCGCTCCAACGCGCTTTTGGACGAGGCGGGCTGGGCCATGGGTGAGGGCGGCGTGCGCATGAAGGACGGCCAGCCGCTGAAGGTCACCCTCTGGACCCAGAGCGACAGCATCTTCCGCCGCCTGACCGAAGTGGTGCAGGCCCAGCTGAAGGCTGTGGGGATCGAGGCCGAGATCACCACCTTTGACAGCTCGATGATCCGCGACCAGTACAAGACGGGCGAACAGCAGTTGGCCGTGCGGTCCTACAACTGGGACAATGCCGACATCGTGGACTGGTTCTTTGGTGGCGACCGTCTGGGCTATCCGAACGTGTCGATGTTCAACGACCCCAAGGCCGAAGAGCTGCGCACCGCCGCGATGACCGGCGCCAAGAACATGGAGGAGCGGATCGCCAACTTCACCGCCTATCATGACTATGTGCTGACCCAGTTCCCGATGGCGCCGATCTATCAGCCGGTGCAGGCCATGGCCTATAACGCTGACCGGATCAGCCTGCCCGCGACCATCAACGCGCCCTCGTTCGGGACGGCCGCCTTCATGGACCTTGAGGTGAAGGAATAAGGCGGATCACACAGGAAGACCGGCATGCTGCCCTGGCTTATCAAACGGCTCTTGATGCTGGTGCCGGTCTTTCTGGCCGTCTCGGTGGTGATCTTTTCGATCCTCCACTTCATCCCCGGGGATCCGATCGACAATCTGCTGAAGATCGGGTCCTCTCCCGAAGCGCGCGCCGAGATGGAAGTGCGCTATGGTTTGGATAAACCCCTAGCCGTGCAATATAGCATCTGGCTGGGCAATGTGGTGCAGGGCGATCTTGGCACAGCCATCGTGGCCCGCCGCCCGGTCGCCGACCTGATCGCGCAGGCCTTGCCGCATTCGCTGCGGCTGGGGGGGCTGGCGCTGTTGTTTTCGACCGTGGTCGGGGTGCTGCTGGGGGTGGTGGCCGCGCTGAACCGCGACCGCTGGCCCGACCGCGCCATCATGGGGGGCGTGCTGGTCGGCTCGACCATGCCAAGCTTCTGGCTGGGGCTGATCCTCATTCTGGTCTTTTCGGTCAGCCTTGGCTGGTTTCCGGTGTCGGGCGCGCGGGGCTGGCAATCGTTGGTGCTGCCGGTGCTGACCATCGGCCTTGGCGGCACGGCGCTGGTCGCCCGCATCACCCGCGTCTCGATGATCGAGGCGGCGGGGCGCGATTTCGTGACGCTGCTGCACGCCAAGGGCCTGTCGCCCCTGCGCATCCAGCTTGGCCATGTGCTGCGCCATGCGCTGATCCCGGTGGTGACGATCCTGGCCTTACGCATCGGCTGGATCCTGGGCGGGGCGGTAACGGTCGAAGTGGTCTTTGCCCGGCCCGGTCTGGGGACGCTGCTGATCAAGTCCCTGTCCCAACACGACTATCCGGTGGTGCAGGCCTGCCTTTTGATGCTGGCGATGGCGGTGATGCTCGGCACGCTTTTGGGCGATATCATGCAGGCCCTGATGGACCCGCGGGTGCGGGCGGCGCTGTCATGATCGCCCCGCTGCGCGCCCTGACCCGCCCGCAAGGTGGCATCGCCGGTCTGTGGCTGATCCTTGTCATCGTGGCGGCGCTTTTTGCCGCGGTGCTGACGCCCTATGCCTATGACATCCAGAACCTGCCTAACGCCTACCAACCCGCTTCAGCCCAGCATTGGCTGGGGACCGACGAGTTTGGCCGCGACCTGCTGACGCGGCTGATGTATGGCGCGCGCACCTCACTGTCGGTCAGCGCCACGGCGATTTCCATCTCGGTCCTGTGCGGGATGGTGCTGGGTGCCGCTGCGGCCTGGTTCGGCGGCTGGCTTGACCGGATCGTGACCATGACGGTCGACCTGACATGGTCCTTCCCCGAAATCCTGATCGCGCTGATCCTTGTGGCCATCATCGGCCCCGGCACTACGGGCGTGATGATCGCCATCGCGGTGGCCTATCTGGCGCAGTTCACCCGTCTGACCCGTGCCCAGATCATGACGCTGAAGGGCGAGACCTTTATCGAGGCTGCGCGCAGCCTTGGCGCGGGCGATGCCCATATCCTGTTCCGCCACCTGTTGCCCAACGCGCTGGCACCGGTGCTGGTCTCGGCCATGCTGGCCACGGGCGACGCGATCATCCTGGAGGCAACCTTGGGGTTTTTCGGCCTTGGCGCGCAGCCCCCCGTGCCGAGTTGGGGCGGCATGATGTCGGCCGGCTCGGCCCTTGTGTTCAAGGCGCCCTGGGTCATCATCTTTCCCGGCCTTGCCGTGGCGATCACCGTTGTCGCCATCAACCTTTACGGCGACGCGCTGATTGCCGAGCTGGACATCCGCGCGCGGTTGAGGAGGGACGCATGACCGCGCTTCTCGATCTGCAATCGGTCAGCGTGTCGATCGGTAAGGTGGCGCTCTTGGACGGCATCAGCCTGAGCGTGGCGCGCGGCCAGATTCTGGGGCTGGTGGGCGAAAGCGGGTCGGGCAAGTCGCTGACGGCCATGGCCGCCATGGGCCTTTTGCCACTGTTCGGCGGGCGGGTGACCCAAGGCTCGGTGCGCTTTGACGGCCAAGACATGGCCGCGATGACCGAGGCTGAGCGACGCAAGCTGCGCGGCCGGCGCATCGGCTTTGTCACACAGAACCCGATGACCGCGCTGGACCCCGTGCAGCGCATTGGCGAGCAGGTGGATGTGGTCAGCCGCCTGCATCTGGGGCTGGATCGCAAGGCCGCCCGCGAGCGCACACTGGACCTCCTGACGCAGCTGCGCATCCCCGAGGCTGCCGCCGTGGCCGAGGCTTGGCCGCATCAGCTTTCGGGCGGGATGAAACAGCGTATCGTCATCGCAATGGCGCTGGCGGGCGAGCCGGACCTTATCATCGCCGATGAACCCACAACGGCGCTGGATGTCACGGTGCAGGCCCAGATCATCCAGATTCTGGGCAATCTGGTGCGCGAAAAGGGCGTGGCACTGATGCTCATCACCCATGACATGGGCGTGGTGGCGCAAGTGTGCGACCGGGTGGCGGTGCTTTATGCCGGTCGTCTGGCCGAAGAGGGCGCGGTCGCCCCGATCTTTGCCGCCCCGGCCCATCCCTACACCTCGGCCCTGATCGGCTGCATTCCGCAAGAGGCCATGGCCAAAGGCGCGCTGCGCGGCATTCCGGGGGCGGTGCCCTCGGCGCTGGCCTTTCCGGCCGGCTGCCGGTTTCACCCGCGTTGCGACCGCGCATCGGACCTGTGCCGAAAGACCGTGCCGACGACAGGCCCGCGCGGGGACGGGCGCGTGGCCTGCCACCATCCGGGGGCCTTGGCATGACCGCTCCGCTGATCCAGATCGACCGCCTGTCCAAACGCTTTCAGTCCGGCGGAGGGATTTTTGCCAAACCGCGCGTGATGATGGCGGTGCGCGATGTTTCGCTGACCATCGGCAAGGGCGAAGTGCTGGGTGTCGTGGGGGAAAGCGGCTGCGGCAAGTCCACCCTTGCCCGGCTGGTGCTGCGCCTGATCGATCCGACGGCGGGTCGCGTCAGCTTTGACGGGACCGAGATTACAGCCCTGTCGCCCGCCGCCCTGCGTAAGATGCGCCGCCGCATGGCGATGGTGTTTCAAGACCCTTACTCCAGCCTCGATCCACGGCACACCCTGGCCGAGGTTCTGGCCGAACCCTTCCGCGCCCAGGGCGAGCCCTTTCCCCCCGACCGCCTGCCCGAGATGCTGGCCGCCGTCGGTTTGCCGGCGACCATGGCCTCCAGCTATCCGCATCAACTTTCGGGCGGGCAGCGGCAACGGGTTGGCATCGCCCGCGCGCTGGCGCTCAACCCCGATTTAGTCGTGTTGGATGAGCCCACGGCCAGCCTTGATGTGTCCATTCAGGCGCAGATCATCGCGCTCCTGGCCGATCTGCGCGACCGTTTGGGGCTGACCTATCTGTTCATCAGCCATGACCTTGGGCTTGTGCGCTATTTCTGCGACCGGATCGTGGTGATGTATCTGGGTGCGGTCGTCGAGGTGCTGCCCAACACCACCACCGCGCCCCGCCACCCCTATACCCACGCACTGATGCAGTCGAATTTCGCCCCCGACCCGGCCCGCCGCCGCGCGATCGAGCCGCTGACTGGCGAGATTCCCAGCCCCTTTGCCCTGCCGCCCGGCTGCGCCTTTGCCAGCCGCTGCCCGCGTGCGTCAGACCATTGCCGCCGCGAAACCCCGGCGCTTGGGGGCGAGACTGCCCATCCCGTTGCCTGCTTCCACCCGCTTTGAAAGGCCCGCCTCCCATGCCCTTCCACGTTCTGACCGGCGCTTTTGTCCATGAAAGCAACACCTTCAAGAAGGGCGAGACGACGCTACGCGACTTTCAGGAAGATGTGCTGGACCTTGGCCAAGCCGCAATCGACCGCTTTGGCGATGTGAATGACGAACTGGCCGGGTTTCTGGATGCCGGCCGGGCGGCGGGCTGGAAGGTGACGCATACGGTGTCAGCCCATGCCACCCCCGGCGCGGTCGTCTCGCGCGAGGCGTTTGACCATATCGCAGGCATCATCTGCGATGCGGCGGCGGAACACCGCGGCACGCTCGACGGCATCCTTCTGTCGCTTCACGGCTCGATGGTGCCCAGCTTTTGCGAGGATGGCGAGGGCGAGCTCATGCGCCGTCTGCGCGCCATTGTCGGGCCGGACATGCCCATCGCCATCACGCTGGACCTCCATGCCATGGTGACGCCCGCCATGGTTGAGCAGGCGCAGATTCTGGTGAGCTACAAGACCTATCCCCACATCGATATGCGCGAGATCGGCCGGCAGGCGGGTGAGATTCTGGATGCAACCCTGCGCGGTGCGGTCTTACCCCGCACCCTGCGCGTCCATATTCCCATGCTGGACGAGGCCAACGCCGGGCGTACTGATGTGCCCGAAACCGCAGCACTCTATGCCGACGCGCGCCGCTTTGAAGCTGAGCCCGGCATTCTGGCCGTCTCGATTAACGCCGGTTTTTCCGAGGCTGACATCACCGACATGGGGCCGACCGTCCTTGTCACCCATGACAAGGGTCACGAGTCGCGTGCGACCGAGATTGCCAACGTGCTGGCTCGTCGCATTTGGGACGGGCGCGGCAAGGTGGCCAACACTTTCCTGACCCCGGATCAGGCCGCCACCGAGGCCCGCGATTTCAACCCCACGACTGGCCCGCTGGTGATTGCCGACTATGCCGACAACCCCGGCGCAGGTGCTTATGGGGACGCCACCGCACTACTGGCGGCCTTGCTTAAGGCCGGGGCCGCCCCCGGTGCTTTTGCCCCGATGATCGACGCCGAAGCCGCAGCGATCCTGCACCGGCATAAGGTTGGCGACACTGTCACGCTGGATATTGGCGGCAAGAATGACCCATCATTCGGGGGCGGGTCGCTGCGATTGACCGGACAGGTCATGCACCTGTCGAACGGAACCTATACCGGGGATGGCCCGATTTTGGGCGGCATAACCCACAGCTTTGGCCCGACTGCGGTGTTTCGCGTACAGAGCATCGACATTCTGGTCGTCACTTTGCCCGGCCAGATGCTGGACCTGCAACAGGTGCGGACCTTTGGCATCGAACCGTCAGGCCTGCGCTTTCTGGTCGTCAAGTCGATGCAGCACTTCCGTGCCGCCTATGAACCCGTCGCGGGCCGGGTGATCGTCTGCGACACTGGCGCATTGGCCACGCCGCAGGCCCATCTGCGCCCCTACACCCGCGTCATTCGCCCGGTCTGGCCGCTGGACCCGGACGCATCCTTTCCGCAGCCCTGAGCCGCGCCTGAAGTTCCGAGATCCGTTTGCCGCCAGCCACCCTGGAAACGGGTCTCTACTGTGCGCCGTCGTGCCGCCAGACCCGGTCGTTCGAGATCACCAGGATGACACGGGCATCGCTGGAAAGATGCATCACGGATCCATTGCCGCTGGGCATTCATCCTGCCGTGCCGATCAGAGGTGGGCGCAAGCAAGCACACCATATGATTACCGCCCTGAAAGCAGCCGAGGTGTGAACTGATGGCTATTCTCAAGAATTTCCGGCGCAACGTCTGATTGCTCCCTACCAGTTCAGACACTTGGCCGCCGCAGCAAATGGCCGCTCGCCGTTCCATGCGCTGATTGACGCGGACAAGCTGCCCAACCCAAAGCGGACGTTCACCCATAATGCGGCGAATTGCGGCTTCCGCCCGTTTCGACGTCAATGTCGGTCGCGGCCCTTAGCGGTCATCGGGCAACCTGTCGGCTTGTCCTGAAAGCGGTCGCTCGAAATCGTCCACAAGATGCAGGAAGTTGAACGCGCAGATCGCATCAAAAGGCGCGCCGTCGAACGCCCTTTGCGCGTCAGTTCTTTCAAAATGCAGAGTGGCGGGTGCCAGCTTTGACCGGGCGATGCGGATCATTTCAGCTGAAAAGTCGGTTGCCGTGTAGCTGGCCACATGGCTGGCCAGACGGATCGCCGTTCCGCCAGTGCCGCAGCCAATTTCCAGCACCCGATCGCCGGGGTTCAGCCGTAAAGCGACGTCGGCCAACAACGCCTCATAGGCCGCAACATCCGTGATCTGGCGCGCGGCATAGCGTTTGGCGATGCGGTCCCAGAACCTCATGCTGCGATTATGGGGCATGGCTTTCCTCTGCTGATCATATTCTGGCAGCGGTGGCGCTGAGGGGCGACCGTCCATCTCACGTCCGGCGCCGCCGCATTGCGTTGATAACCACGATGCTGCTGCGAGTGTTCACGGTAGCTTGCCGACTGCGGCGTTGCGGGATGTTCTGGCTGATGCTCAGCTTTCGGCGCGGCGCATCCGGTTGATCAGCCCGTCCTTCAGCACGAAGTGGTGGTAGACAGCACCAACCACATGCAGCGCCACGAGCGCCAGCAAAGCGATTTTCAGGATGTTGTGGCCCTGTGCTGCCAACTCGACCCCGCCAAACCAGGCCATAGACCCGCTGAGCGGCATCAGGATCATCAGCGCGTAAAGGCCCAGATGCGTGGCCTTGGCCAACGCCCGTTGCACAGCGCTGTCGCCCACCATTGCCGGTGCCCCAACGCGGGCCTTGATCGACAGCCGCCACAGCGCAAACACCAGTACCAGCGCGCCCCCCGCGACATGGGCAAGGACAAGTGGGTTGAAGGCGATCTCCACGCCCTTGGTTGCCGCATCCCATGCCGCAGACATCGCGTCCTTGAGCAGGTATTGCTGCACGATCAGTGCCGCGGCACCCCAGTGTAACAGGATCTGCAGGCGGGAATATCCGATCGGGGCGGGTCTGGTGCTAGCAGTCATCGCGTTCATCTCCAGGCAATGCGAATCACTTTGATTTCCTAGAACCTTATGTTAGTGCTTACTCACTCACAAGAGGTTCCCATGCTTCAACGCAAACCCGCCGAGGATCGCAAGACCGATATCGTCGAGGCGCTGCTGCGTCTGGCCGATCAGATTGGGCCAGATCGCCTGACCACGAATGACATCGCACGCGAGGTTGGGGTCACACAGGCGGCGATTTTCCGGCACTTCCCGACGAAGGCCGAGTTGTGGTCGGCGGTGGGAGAGGTGATCGCCGTGCGGCTGGCAGAGGCTTGGCAGCAGGCGCTGGCGGCGAACACCACGCCGAAAGATCGGCTGCGCGCCTTGATCGCCGCGCAATTGCGCCAGATCGAGGCAACCCCGGCCTTGCCCGCAATTCTGCATTCGCGCGAGATCAACGTTGACAACGTCATCCTGCGCGAACGGTTTCGTGGCCTGATGATGCAGTATCAGGCACATCTGGTGGCAAACCTTGAAGGCATGATCGCCGACGGTTCAATGACCCCGGACGTCAGGCCGCAGGATGCAGCAGTCCTGCTGACGTCGCTGGTGCAGGGCATCGCCATCCGCTGGAGTCTTGGTTCGCGGGGATTTGCGCTTCAACCCGAAGGCCTGCGCCTGCTTGACGTGCAATTGGCGCTTTTTGCTTATGGGGAGAGACAGCGATGAAAACTCAACGGATTGCGGGCGGCGCAGCGATGGCCTTTGGGCTGCTGACACTGCTGTCTGGCGGCAAGGCGCTGTTCGGGACGGCCGACATGGGCGCGGTGGTGCC
>Ga0155345_104_pt1 | contig 16777 bp, 20 predicted proteins | sample RifCSPhighO2_02_FD_106313 | JGI IMG/M metagenome (GOLD analysis project Ga0155345, IMG submission 106313) | Rhodobacterales bacterium RIFCSPHIGHO2_02_FULL_62_130
ACTGCCCCCATTGAGTGGTCCGGTTTGAATGTTAGTGCATGGTGGGCCTCGGGTCCATCGGGACGGTGGTTTCCGGCGCTGGAGGACGGTATCCCAAGGCGCTGTGCGGCCTGACTGTATTGTAGTGGCGGCGCCATTTCTCGATCAGGACCTGGGCTTCGCGCAGGGAGTAGAATACCTCGCCGTTGAGGAGTTCATCCCGAAACCGGGCGTTGAAGCTCTCGCAATACCCATTCTCCCAAGGTGAACCGGGTTCGATGAAAGCGGTCTTTGCCCCGACGGCGGCGATCCAGGTTCGCACCTTCTCGGCGATAAATTCGGCGCCATTGTCGGACCTTATGAATCTGGGCGGGCCGCGCAGGATGAACAGATCCGTCAGAGCATCGACGACGTCGGTGGAATTGAGCTTGCGCTTGACGCGGATCACGAGCGCCTCCTTCGTGAACTCGTCGATGATGTTGAGCGCGCGGAATATTCTGCCGTCGTGGGTCCGGTCCTGGACGAAATCATAGGACCAGACATGGTTGGGATGTTCGGGCCGCAGCCGAACGCAGGATCCGTCGTTCAGCCAAAGCCGACCCTTCTTGGCCTGTTTCTGTGGGACTTTAAGCCCTTCCCGCCGCCAGATCCGCTCGACGCGCTTATGATTTACGTGCCAGCCAGCATTGTTCAACATGCCGGTGATCATGCGATAACCGTAGCGTCCGAACTGTCGGGTCAGTTCGATGATGTCCTCGGTCAGCCGCTCTTCGTCTGGCGGGCCGCAGGGCACCTTGCGCTGAGTGGAACGATGCTGCCCGAGAGTGCGGCAGACCCGGCGCTCAGATACGCCAAGGGTCTGCCGCACATGATCAATGCACTGACGGCGGCGCGAAGGGCTCAGAAGTTTCCCCGTGCGGCCTCGGTCAGGATCAGCTTGTCCAGCGTCAAATCCGACACGGCACGCCGCAAACGCTGGTTCTCGACCTCCAGCTCTTTCAGTCGTTTCAGCTGATCGCGGTTCATCCCGCCATACTCTTTGCGCCATCGATAATAGGTCTGCAACGTCACGCCGATCTGACGAACCGCCTCTTGAACCGACTTGCCCTGGCCTTGCAGCACCTCAACCTGCCGCAGCTTCAAAACGATGTCCTCGGGCTTCTCACGCTTTCCAGCCATCTTCTGGTCCTCCAAAAAATGGGATCATACTATCCCAGTTGGTGGACCACTTCAGTGGGGGCACTCCAACGTCTCGTCACCACTATCAGCATCGAAAGATATGTTTTGACGACCGGCCTGTCCACCGCGTGGCAAGAAGTTTTCTGCAGGAGACCCGAACATGCGCGATGAGAACTCTGGCATTCTGGAAGTACGGGTCTGGGTCAAAGATGCGAGTGGCGCGGTGCTGATCGGTGAGCGCTTCCGCAAGCAGGACGGCCTCCTGACGATGACATGGCATGTCGACCCCAAGTCCATCCTCGGGGTGATGTGGGTCGAAGAGGTAAACGGCAATGTAGGCGATGCATCAGCATCCTGAATCGGCGCCGCTGCTACGATGCAGATTTCTGATTGGACAGGGCAGAGCAGGGGGCACATCTTGGTGTCAGGAGGCCCCGATGCCCTGCCAGTTGCTCCACCGCGTCGATCCCAATCTGAACATGGCTCGGTTCTACCGGGTCGAGGTGCTGCCTGATCTCTTCGGCGCAATCATCGTAGAACGCCGCTGGGGTCGGATCGGGGGCAGGGGGCAATGCCGGGCGGCGTCCTATCGATCGACCTTTTTGGCGGAAGCCGCGGCCTCTGAATTGGTTCGCGTGAAGGAGCGGCGCGGATATCGCGTCGCTTCCTGCAATCAGCCGTCGATTGCTTGACACAGGACTCTGCGCTATGGTGCTCCAATGGAACACCATGCGAGGGCCCACGATGACCGTGCATAAGCAGAGCGTGAGCTTCACCGATGCAGCCTTTACCTTCGCCCGCGAACTGGTCGAAGCAGGCGAGTATCCCAATTTCAGCGCCGCAGTCTCCGGTGAAATGGCCCGTGCCAAGGCAGCGAGGGAACGCGAACGCACCTTGCTGGAAGCCGAAGTGCAGCGGCGCCTTGCCTTGCCACCTGACCAATGGGAACCGGTGGCGGCGCTTGGCACTTTCACATCGAACGCGCGCGATCACCTGACCCGGCTCAGATCCGCCCGAGAGAACAGCGCGAAATCCTGATGCGTCAGAGCAAGCACCCGCTGGTCGAGCGCGACCTGGTTGGGATAGTGGAACATATCGTCGAAGTGACGCAGGGCGATTTCGACGCCGCCGCACGTCGGCTTGACGAGATCGACGATCTCATCCGCGAGATCGTAGCAAACCCGACGTCGGGCATGCGGCTTACGGGGCCGCTTGACGGATGGCTGGTCCGGCACGGCGGACGAGGTCATCGCTTGACCATTGTGTTCCACGCCGACGTCCAGCGCGACGTTCTTCAGATCGCCTTGGTTGCCTTTGGCGGACAGGATTGGGTGTCACTGGGCACAGAGCGGAAGGGTGCAGAGTTCTAAACTCAGCACTTTACGCAAAGAACACATGAACCTTGAAAATCGCGCAACGTCATTGTATATGCTTGTGCATATGCAATGGAGGCCGCCATGCCGCAACCTCACACCCATGATCACCTTCCCGGACGCGAAGCCAAACTCTTCCGCAACAACAAGAGTCAGGCCGTGCGCATCCCTGCCGACTTCGAAATGCCGGGTGATCGCGTGATGATCCACCGTGACGGTGATCGCCTCATCCTTGAACCCGTTCGGCGACGGAGTCTTCTGGCCGTGTTGGCAGATCTTGAGCCGCTTGGTCCGGAAGACCAGTTTCCTGACATCGACGATACGCTCTTGCCCCTGCGCGAGGTCGACCTTTGAGTCGGCTTTATATGCTGGACACGAACATCGTGTCCGATCTGGTTCGAAATCCGCATGGTCCGGTCACGCGGCACATCGTCAGGGTCGGAGCGGAGACCGTCTGCGTCAGTATCATCACGGCGGCCGAGCTGCGCTATGGATGCGCCCGGAAAGGGTCAGCCAAGCTGCTTGCCAATGTCGAAGCCATTCTTGGCAGCATCCAGGTGCTTGCCCTCGATGTCCCGGCCGATGCCGAGTATGGCGGGATCCGAGCCGAACTGGAAGCCGCTGGCAAGCCCATCGGACCGAACGACCTTCTGATCGCAGCACACGCCTATTCTCTCGGAGCCATCCTAGTTACGGCAAACACGGGTGAGTTCAGCCGGATACGGGGCCTTCAGGTCGAGAACTGGTTGAGTCCGGCTTGACGGGGTTCCATGTAGCGCGGGGCCACGTTAAATTTTGCCTTATTCATTTGTTTTCATTGTGTTAATGAAAATCTGATAAGTATAATTATGTAATCCATGTCGTCGCAAGGGCTGGAAGCTGACGGACGGGAGAGCAACATGGCGGCCTCAGAACTGGGCGTTAGCCGACATCCGCCGCCGTCGGAAAGATAACGGTGTAGCGCCAGATACGTGATCTACCTAGCGCTTCCAGTTCGCGACGGCGCGCACCGCCTTGATGTAGCTGAAGTCGTCGACTTCACCGTTGTCGTACTCGACAAAGAAGCCCTTGGTGCTTCGCCCCTCAGCGCGGTTCCACGCTCTATAATAGTGCTCTGGCTCACCGGGCATCTTCCAATCAGTGGCAACGCAATAGTCATGAAACAGGATGTGCACGGCGTCCCGTTCGGCGCCGACAAGATATGTATTCATCTCGCCTGTGTTCAGGATCGCCCTGAAATGCGCTTCGGCATCCCCGGCCTTCTCGAACTTCATGCTGTTGCTGAACAAAACTGGCTTAGTCACCATTATGCCCTCCGGAATGTTGCTAGACGCGAATCGGCACCGCCACTTCCGGCTCGATTGCGAGCAGGCTCTCGTATTGTGCAAGGATCGTGGAAAAGAGGTCAGTATGCTTTGGCGCTTCGATGGTCGCGACTAGCGCGTAGGCCAATGGGCGAGCCGAACGGGTTGGGCCGGCATCCTGCCGGGCGACAAAGTGTATATCAAAAACCGGATCGACAAAGGATGAACCACGCATTCGTGCCTCCGCGTGGAGTACGGTCTCCCACTTGCCGGCATCGGCCCGTCGGAAGTTTTCATCGGCATAGTCGCGCAGGCTGAAGAAGGAACGCGACGATGCGTTAGTCGCATCTTCCTTGCGCCGACCTTCATTAGGCCGGAACACTACCTCGAGCCCCGACCGAGTATATGCGCCTGAATGATGAGGGTCAGTGGGCGTGGAAAAGCAGAATGTGGCTTTGAGGTTGACCATGCCCCGAAGCCCCTCTCTCGGGATCGGTAGCGGTGCCCGCAAGTATTTTCCCGGCCGCAGCTCGCCCTGGTAGACGATCCGCGCCACGCCGTCGCCACAGGTGATCACGTCCATGACGTTCTCTGAAACCTTGCCCCAGCCGACCTCCGCCTGGGGATGTTCATTACGCGAGGCGCCGTGAACCAGAAGAGCTTTGATGGCGAGGACACTGAGGTCGTTCCCAAGGATGGCGCGGATGCCGACAGCACTCCGGAGAAGATACGGGGCTGCAAAGCTAGTGCCAAGCTGTGGTGCCAGTGAAGGTCGCTTCCCAGGCATCAAGGCGTGGAAATACTCTTCCGAACTACCGCCGAATGCTAGAAGGTCCGGCTTGATATAGCCGGGGCTCCTACCCGGGCCGACCGCGCTGTACGGTGCCCTCTCCCAAGAAGACTTTGTTGTGTTGGAAGCTCCCACTGAAACCACGTTGACGCAATCACCAGGAACCTGGATGCGGTTGAGCTGGGCTTCGGCGTCTTCGGCACCATTATTGCCGACTGCCACGGTCATGAACGTCCGTCCGTCACTGAGGTGCTCGTCGATAAGGGAAGTCCAGCCGTGTGGGTCGCCGTCATCCACCACCGCTTCAGGACCAAGGCTAAGATTCAGGAATTCATATTGGCGGGACAGCAGAACCTGCTCTACAAGTCCAAGTGTCCGGTAAAGCTCAGTCCGATGCTCACCGTCGATATCGGCATCTACGACGCGCAGGTGATCGATAAACGAATAGGGGCGTCGCGCCTGCCCGTCAGGTCGGATCGGACCGAAAAGGAAAGCCGAACTGACTGCCAGGCCGTGGGCCGGCCCATCGTGGTGATCATTCGCATCGGGATCAAGAGATTCATATCTGTTCAGCCAAGGGCGGATCGGATGATGGTCGGGCAAGCCGCCGTCTAGAATGGCAACTCGTGGCTGCGACGACAATGGCTGAGCGCTCGGCAGGTCGCATCGCAGCCTGACGCTGCTCGGCATAGGCATCGGCCGCATGCTTCTGAGGATCGGCATGGGTCGTATCACCCGAACCAGCGTGAACTGGCTCAGACGATCAATTTGGTTGCGTTTTCCGGAAACCGGAAGAAACCACAGGTTGCCGGCAAAAAAGCCCAGCTTAGGTAGCGCATCGACACCAACCTTCTCGGCATAACGTAGGAATGCTTCCTGCAACGCGTCCTGGCCACCCGACACCATATGCACACCGACCTCATAAGTCGGCCGTTTCCCGGCAGCATACCCCTTCACTTTATCGGTGGACGCGACAGCGCCAATCGCTTCGATGTGGGTGAAGTCTTCAGCGGCTCGATCCGTGGCTTCGACCGAGGCGATGAAGTTCGGCAGCGAACGGAAACTCTTTCGCCGTCCTGCGACGAACAGCTGGGTCGTCGGAACCTCTTGGGGCGGGCCCTTACGGGCCCACTTTCGCGGTGTGACGCTGACGGTGCGGCTGCCTACGGTCTCAAGCCCTGCTTCCTTCAGAAGATCCTGAGGAAAAGAGGATTTCGAGATATAGGCTGGGTTCATTATAACCTTGAGGACTGCGAGATCGTCCGGAAGGGCGCCAACAGGCGCGTCGTCGAAGCTCTCAATGGCTTGCTGAATCTGCGGAATGAGTACCTCGCGTGCCTCGGCCAACGAGTAGATCGAGCCCTTACCCGGGTTGCGCGGCGGAGGCGGCACCTGATGCGCCAAGACTTCGCCTCGGCCGATCAAAAAGTTAGTCGCCATGTCCACCCTCCGTATTTTGGAATTTCCGGATGGTATCCCGGCTCACCCCAGTTAACTCGTTGATCTTGTGCTGCGACAAACGCGAGTGGGCGACCAGTTGCATCGCGAGTTGATGCCGAGCAGGGCGATCAAGCTCGGCGCTATGGCGGCGCACCAGGCCCTCCACGAGATCAGGCGCCGATGCAGTCTGCAGGGTCACGGCTTTGCGAAACTGCCGAATAGTCCTATCGATGTCGCTGAAAGAGCTGCCTTCGAAAAGGAGAGCGAGGATCGGCAACCACCGCTCAAAGTGCTGCCGGTCCGAGGCCAGCACTGTGCCGAGCGTTTCGGCAATCTGGCGTCGCTCGGGCTTTGGAAACTCCAATGTCATGTCGAACCGCCGCCACAAGGCTGGATCAATGAGTTCGGCGTGGTTCGTTGCGGCCAGCAGCAACCCGGTCGATGGCCAAGCATCGATCTCCTGAAGGATCACGGTGACAAGACGCTTTAGCTCGCCTATGTCAGAGACATCCGCTCTGCGCTTGGCGATCGCATCAATCTCGTCGAGTAGCAGCACGCACGGGATCGACTTGGCATAGTCGAGGACCGCACGAAGATTGTTGCCCGTCCGCCCAAGGTAGCTACTCATGATCGCAGTGAGGTCCAGCACAAAAAGCGGCAAATCGAGCTGCCGTGCAATCCACTTGGCGGTCATCGTCTTCCCAACGCCCGGCGGCCCAACGAATATCGCCGACCTCATTGGCTCAAGCCCCAGGCTGAGCAATTTCTGCGCCTGACGACGCTCTGCCAGCAACTGCTGAATCCCCGTCATGATTGACTCTGACAGCACAGGTTGCCGGGCGCCGGCAGTGTCGATCCGCAACACAGCCAAGTCATCGGAAGGCTGGGTCACGTCTGGCCGCGCTTCATCGGACGGTTTCCTTCGCATCGGCGAGGCTGCGGGTGAGGCGCGAAGGTATCCGTCAATCTGTTGGGACAAATCAGGCGCCGACTGCCGATACTTACGCACCAGCTTCGCGGCAAACAGACGGATTCCGTCCGCCCCGCTGTGCAGGCCGAGGCGTACGCTCTGGGCTAAATCGCCCGCAAGATCATCTACTTCGCCCGCAATCTTTTTAGACACTTGATTTACCTAGCTTTTTTTTGCCACTTGATTGGCATAGTTTTTTATGACACACATTTTTCACCTTGAAAAGCACTTGTTTGGAGCCAGTTAATGCAGGTAGTGTTCGTCCATGGCGTGAACACTCGCGACAACGGCCACGACCTCTATAAGCAGGCCGTGGCCGCTCGAGACGATCGCCTTAGGCGCCTTGCGTTCGGGGCAGACGCCAAGGTCTACAGCCCATATTGGGGACAGTACGGCCTGCCGGGAAAAGACCTTGAGAGCTTCCCGGCAGCGAAGGGTGCGGTGCAGGCACTGGGCAACCCGAGATCGCCGCTGTCGACAGAGTCTTTTCTTGCGCTCGCCAAGAAGAATTTCATTGATCTCATCGCGGCGTTGTCGGTCGCTGCAATCTCCACCGCAGATTTGTCAAGCGACCAAGATCGGCGCGCGATCGAGGACTACTGGATGGCGGCCGTTGCCTATGCGGAAGCCCGGGGCACACCCGGCTGGCTCGTCGATGTAGGCACGGACGCAGAGTTCGCTGACAAGCTCAGCGCCGAAGTCGGAATGGCTTCGAAGATCCGCTCACTTGGCACTGGTTGGTTGCCGGGCCTTCCAGAATTCGACTTCCATGCCCTTGCGGCCCAAGGAGCCCGAAAAGTCGCAGCAGGGTTCCTCGCACAGTTCCTCGGCGACGCACTGATGTTCTTTTCGCGACGCGCCCAGAGTGCCGCAGTCCGGCAGGAAATCACGAAGCACATTGTCTTGGCAGCAACAGCGGCGGCGGTCGACAATGGCCCCCTAATTCTGATTGGACACAGTATGGGCGGAACCGTGCTCCATGAAGTTTTGAGCGACCCAGAGGAAGTGGCCTTGATCGAGAAGCAGCTTGGCCGTCCGCTAGTCGTCGACCTTTTCCTCAGCGTAGGCACTCAGATCGGCCTTTTCGCCGAGCTGAACCTTTTCCCGACATCTTCTGGAGAACGTGCCCTGGCCGTCCCGATCAAGAACTACTGGAACATCTACGACTATACCGACACATTGGCATTCTTGTGCGGGCCATTAGTCAAGGGGTCGGTCGACTTCGAGGTCAACACTGCCGCCGGTTTCATTGAATCCCACTCCGCCTACTTCCAGAGTGCGCTGTTCTACGCGCGGCTGAAGGCAAGGCTGAAGGCCATCGGGATTATCAGTTGACGCTAGTTTTTAATCGCCCACTGGAAGGACCTGGAACCCACGCCTTCGTCGTCGGCTGCGGCCGTTACCCACACTTAGGCCCAGGTAACTTGGCCGATAGGAAGAGCCCAGTGGCGGGCGCGGTGGCTGTGATCGAAGGGCTCATCGCAAGCGCCGACAGCCTGATCGCTCCATTGGCTTCAGTAGAGATGCTGATTTCAGATCCGGCAGATGTGGGCGGAGCGGCATCGATTGCCGAACGGCTGCCCCAACTTGGAATAGCTTACGTTGATCAAGCGGACGCAGAACATTTCCAAGCGGCTGGCGACGCATGGCTCGGCAGGGTTCGTACTGGAGACTCGGTCGTATTTTACTTTTCCGGACACGGTGTCGTCAACCGGACAGGCAGCGCGATTGGATTGCTCGAAGATGTGAAGGCAGTGAAGAACCGGCCTTGGGCCGCAACCTTCAACGTGCAGCCGCTCGCACAGGCCCTAGGGACCATTGGAGCGGAGAGCGCATGGGTTTTCTTTGACGCCTGCCAAGAGATATCGGGCACGCTACCGAATACCATCTGGAGCTCGAACGGCATCATCATCAAGGAACTCTCCCTCGACGACCTCGCAAATGAAAGCTGCGAGCCGCTAGCGATTGCCGGCTCGAAATTTGGGCAACTCGCATGGGCACCTGACGCCTACCTACCCCCATACTTCACCCAGGTACTTCTCAAGGGGTTGAGCGGCTGCTGTGTCGAAAAGACACGGGCGCATGGCTGGGCGGTGACGGGTCAAACACTACTGTTCAAGCTACGAGAACTGTCCTCCGCCATTATCGAAGCCGTCGTGGTCACCCCACAGTCGCTACTGCGTTACTCTGAGGACAAGGCCTTCGCGAAGGTCGCCGCTCCGTTCACGCCCGTCGCAGTGCGTTCTGACCCTGAAATGGCACTGCACATGGCTACTGCCATACACATCATGGATGGAGCGGAATTGATGTATTCGACTACCGAGGCACACTTTGTGTGGCGGGTCGATGTACCCATCGTGGACCGAGACCTAAAGGTTGAATGTACAGTCGCTGCTGGAGATGCCGAACTTGCCCCGCAAACGTTTCGGCCTGAACCACCTAGCCACAAGATCGTGCTTGTCCACGCAGCGGAGGCCCCATGAGCAAACTGACATTTTCAGCAGTAGTGAAGGGTGCCTTCAGAGTGAACGTTATTGGTCCTCGCCCCAACGACGTATTCACCGTGATGCTCATCGGTTCGGGCGATGAACGAGAACTCGAGCTGGATGATGGCGAGTACTTCGCGCACGTCACCGACCTTTCTACGGGCGCGGAGGATCGTTTTCCGGTGGTAGTCGACAGAAACAACCATCAAATTGTCAGAGTTCAGATGTCGCAAGCAACTGCACTGTCGACAGGTTCTTGGCGCAATGCCTTGGCCAAGAAAAGCGAGCTGCCTTCAACCGCAACCCCTTGGGAGGAGGAGATAACTGGAAACAAGGGCCGATACCGTCTGCAGACGAAAAGACTAAGTGGCGGGTGGCGAAAGTTCACTGGAAAGGTGCTTACCAACCCACGCTTTCCAGAAAGCCTCAAAATCATGCGGCCGGGCGCTTGGCCGGAAAGTCCGGTCCTACGCCTTCAGTTCGACACGAGCCTCGGTCCAGCGCACGTCTACGTGCCGATGTTTAGCGGCGGCACGCAGATCAAACGCAGCACTGAGGGGATCGCAAACATCCTTCCGTTCGAACAGACTTCAGCTGCCGTTGTTGGAAGCCTATCCCATTCGCTAAGGAGCGAGGTGATTCACATCATTCAGTGGGCGTCCGGCGGCAGCACTGACGATGCAGTTAAATCGCTGATGCAATCGCGTGACGATCCATGGCTTGCCGCCGCTGCTGGCTTATTGCTGCTTAATGGTGGCCAGTCCAGAACCACACTTTCGTGGGCGGCGCGCCTCGCTTCGCGCAATGCTTGGATGGCCGACTTGGGCATTATTGGCGCATGGTGGAATGCAATTGATACGCCCAAAGACGAAGATGGCTGCCTACACCTAATCGCTCAAGCCAGAGATCTCGGCAATGTTTACTTCTGGGACACCTTCGCAGTGGTGGATAAATTGCTGGCCACCCTTATTAGCGGCAAGAGCTCTCCTTCATTGCGCGCGTCCGCAGGCAAAGAACTTAGAAGGTGGAAGGCACTGCAGGAAGGGGCCTTCCAGGTTGGAGCCTCCGTAGCATGGATCAAAAAGCGTAGTTCACGCACTTTGTATTGATTGCCGCGCCGAACGTGATCAACCGGTTTTGGTTCGTTTCAGGCAAGAGTGGAACGGCCGTTTAGGGCCGAGGCTGTGTGAAAACTCAGTCCAGCATGGTCGGCCCCGGAAGGACGTTCTCCCGACCGAGCAACTACGATATTTCTTTCTGACATGGGCCGCCAAGGGCGGGCTTCTGAGAAAACTGTTCTCCTCAGATTTTCGAAATTGGAGTTTCCACACAGCCTCGGCTGAAAACGCCCCCCGGCGGGTTTCCCCGCCGGGTGATGGTCGGCTTCAGAAGCCGACCTCGTCGTTGTTGTCGACCAGCTCGGGGCCTTCGCCCTCGGCCGCCTTCGGGCGGCTGAGGAAGTCGACCTTCTCGGCGATGATCTCGCAGCCGTAGCGGTCGACTCCCGCCGCATCGGTCCACTTCGTGTAGTGGATGCGGCCATGGACCAGGACCTTCATGCCCTTCTCGCAATTCTCGGCGACCGATTTGCCGAGGCCGTTGAAGCAGGTGATGCGGTGCCATTCGGTGTCCATCACGCGGTAGCCGTGCTCGTCGCGGATCGGGCGGCCTTCCGACAGGCGGGGGCGCGAGGTGGCGAGGGTGAAGTGGGTGATCTTCGTGCCGCCCTGGGTGGTGCGGGCTTCCGGGGCCTGACCGATGTTTCCGGCGAGGATGACGATGTTCTGCATGGTGTTTAACCTCTTGTCTGGTGCGAGGGACCATCCCTTCGACAAGACCCGGCAGAAGCCTGTCGGGAGACGTCTGCACGGCTGGGCCAAGGGACCAGCCGGAAACCCCCGAGGGGCCGGGGTGGAGCGGGCAGGACGCTTTGCGGCCAACACGGCCCGGACAGGAGCGGGGTTGCGGGCAGGAAACCGAACAGGCTTAGGGGATTGTCCGTCGAAGGGGAGGTGCCTCAACCAGGCCACAGGGGAGAGGAACCCAAGCAGACGAGTTCAGCCGACCTCATCCGGCAATGTCAGGCCCAGCAGGAACCGTCCCGGAAAGAGAGAAAGAGATCACCACGCCTACCCATGCCCCCTGCCCCACCGGCCGAGCTGCCGCGATGCCTGTTGAGCACGGCGCCCGGATGCACACCGATCAGAACCTGGCTTCCTGCTTCAATCTGCGCCGATGTCGATCGTAGACCTGCGGTAAGGTCAGAAGGGTGGGGTCTGGGCCCTCACCAAGTTCGAAGGACAGGAGAAAGCAGGTGGCCGGAACAAGCTGGCGATCCTCGCCCATGAGTTGGGTCACTCGATTGCCGAATTGGCGGACCTCGAGGGGCAGAAGATCGAGCGAGGGTCCTCGACGATGTCCTCCCGGCATCCGGAGATGCCTGACCATCACTCGGCCCGGCCGGGAGACCTGGCGGGCTGGGACCTTGCCCATCTCGAGGCGCGCGGCGGTCCGAAAGCGGTGATAGGAAGACGCGCCTCCAAGGGCTCCGTTTGCTGCCTCAGGCTTATCAGTGTGCCCCCAGCCCCGCCCAGTCGACCACCTGCCATGCCCCAAAGCCTCGCGCCTCGTGACCGCGCTCCTTACAGTCGGCGCAAAAGCAGGCCTGTGCGCCGGTCGCAAGCCGTTTGCCGATGAAGGCGGCTGGCTTGCCGCAATCATCGGCCAAAGATGCCGGGCTCCCCCGTAGCGAAAAAGCACGGGATGCAAAAGCGAGTAGCCAGCCGGGGGGGGCACTGGGCGACTTCATGCAGCTATCGCGAGCAAGGGCGTTACCACCTCGATGGAAAAAACAACGTGGGCTGGCTTGGCATAATCAACCGATCATTGACCGCGATTTGTGTCCCGGCGCGTTTGGGCTTGCCCTTCGCAGACAGCACTTCCAGTTCGCGGGCTTGGGCAAGTTCTGAGAGAACTTGGAAAATGTCATCGTTGGTTCCTGCCGTGCGGTTTCCAATCTCGGAAAGCAGACGCGAGACCTCCAATTCCCCACCGTTCATTATACGGTGTACTTCGGACGGCAAGGCGTTCACGAGTTCCCTGCTGAGAGCAGACCTGTCGATGGCAGAGAAATTGAACAGCGAGTCGCAGCTCTCGATCAGGCGCGTGTCATAACCCAAAGTGAAGAGTCCGCCCGAACCGACGTGCGTGAAACTGTTCTGCTCCTGCCAGTGGACGCCCAACATCTTATCTCTGGCTGCCTGGTGCTGAGAAAGGTGGGCCAGCATCATCCAGCGATTGTCCGTCCGAGACCAGAGCATGAACGGTGTGAAGAACTTGGCGCCGCTGTTTGCCTGGATGTGTGCCATCAAAGCCCGCTGTGTAATGGCCCTCCCCATGTTTTCGTCTTTGCGCTGCCTCCAGTCCGCGATGAATCTCGCATCAATCCCAAATTGACGGTAAAGTTGCAGGTCCGCCGATGCTTCCTGAAGGTAATTCAGAAGGCTATCAATCGCAAAGTTAAGCACAACCTCCGCGCGGTCCAAAGATCTGAATATCGCCTGGATCGACGACATTGGCACATCTGAATACCCGAATTGATCTAGGAAGAAGATCGAACGACCCTTGCGCTGAGTTACGTTGATCTGCTGAATAATCGCTGGCAAGTGCTCGGCAAACGTCCCCTCTAGGATCGTGATTTGTGGATCGTCCGCCGCATACCCGCGACTGAGCAACTCCCGTCGCAGGGCGGCAACATGCTCGGGCTCATCATCCACAAAGATAAACTTAGCGTTGATCTCGAGGGGTTTGTCGCGACCGACATTTAGTCTGATCGCCGCTTGCTGAACAGCGTTGAGCAACACTAGCGGGCTTCCCGCCCGAGTTTCTGGGCCATCCTGATATGCGCCACCACCGCTGAAGCCGTCGACAAGCGTGATATTCAGTCGGTCCTGAGCCGGGTTGCGTACGACAGTGTCGAAGTAGACATCGAGGTAATTCTTCAGAACATCGAGCTTGCGCTTTGTATGCTCTTCGATGCGCGGCAGTGCACCGTCAGGCCCCCATATGAAGTTCTTCGCCATTTGCACCCAAACCTGTCAATTCCGCCATTATTGATTGCGGCACTATCTTCCAAGGAAATCCGTTCCATTCCTCGCCTTCAAGCAGGCGACCACCCGACTTTGGACGCGCGCCCCCCCATTGCTTGAAGAAAAAGGCGACCTCAAACTGATCGCACGCCAACTTTAGCTCGCTCGCCCATGCTGGTTCCATCGGTCGAGCGCGTGGCCCACTTTCACCTCCGACAATAGCCCATGCAACTCCCGTCAGATCAACTTTTCCAATGGGCCCAAGAAGAGGTTCGAACGAAATGAACCGTGCGTCCGAATTGATTTGGCGCAGGTGCTCTATTCGGCTTTTGTGCGCGCTGTCCTCAACCGATACGCCCAGCCATATGTGTGATGGGACGCGTCCGCCGTCGTACCGGCGTTTGACGTAATTGCGCATCAGTGAGGAGCGTTTGGTTAACACTTGGTATACGTGCCAATCTGCGGCCTCCATCGCATCGAAAACAGCATCTATGTGAGCCGTTGGGATGTCTTTGTGAAACAGGTCACTCATCGAGTTGACGAAGATCATCCGAGGCTTCTTCCAGCGAGCAGGCTGCCCGAGCCTTGAAGGCCAGAGACGTAAGTCAAAGCCCTGGCCATAGGGATGGCCCTCAATTCCGCGCCAACGCTCCGCGAAACGCTCGGCATAGCAGTTGTCGCAACCGGGACCGATTTTGGTGCATCCCGTCACCGGGTTCCACGTCGCATCCGTCCATTCAATCTCTGATTTTTGTGCCATGCCTCGTTTCCTGTTTTTTCGACAACTCTACGCCAGGGTGTGCCCTTAGGGAACAAGCAAATAGGAATGAACTGGAGCCGGGACGCTGTCCTGCCACATAGATGAGCGTGCGCGAAGTCGTCTCGTGGGCCTGTTGATCGTTTCAGGGATGGATGGAGGGGGCTCACGCCCCCCTCTCGAACTTCACGACCGGGATGCCGAGCTTCTTGGCCTTGTCGGCGAGGTTTTCCTGGATGCCATTGCCCGGAAAGACGAGGACACCCACGGGCAGCACGTCCAGCATGGCGTCGTTGCGCTTGAAAGGTGCGGCCTTGGCGTGCTTGGTCCAGTCAGGCTTGAAGGCGACCTGGGTGACGCCCCGGGCTTCAGCCCATTTGGCGGCGATGAGTTCTGCACCCTTCACGCCGCCCCCGTGAAGAAGGACCATCTCGGGATATTTGATCCGGACCTGATCGAGCTTGCCCCAGATCAGGCGGTGGTCGTTGAAGTCGGTCCCGCCGGTGAGGGCGACCTTGGGCCCTGCGGGCAGCATCACCTCGGTTTCGGCGCGGCGCCTGGCGGCCAGGAAGTCGCGGCTGTCGATCAGGGCGGCGGTCAGGTGCTGGTGGTTCACCTTTGAGCCGGTGCGCGGCCGCCACGTCGAGCCCGTGTGATGCCAGAACTCAGAGGCAGCGTGGTCGCGCATCATGTCCATGCAGTTCCGCCGTTCTGTGAGGGTCAGGCCCTCGGCCGTCAGACGCTCGAGTTCGGTGGATTTCACCTCGGAGCCGTCCTGCTCGCGCTGGAGGCGGCGCTGCGCCTGTTCGTTGTCGTCAAGCGACCGCTCGATCCGGGCTGTGGCGCGGTGGAAAAGGTTGACCTGGCCCCAGAGCACCTCTTCGAGGTCGGGTTCCATGCGGGTATCGGTCAGGCTCGCGACAAGGGCGTCGAAGATGTCGGCGACGGCAACCCGAAGGCGGTCTGCGTCGGGCATCGGGCGCGGATCGGGCTCGTCCTCGAAGGGGCGGTAGCCGTAAAGCTGCAGCTCCTCAAGCGCATGGGCGGTCTGGGATGCGGTGTGGGCGGGTTCGTAAGCGTCGTCGCGGGTTTGGAACGTCATCTTCTTCTTGCCTCCGGGCCTGTCTTGTCCGCGCGTCATCTCGCGCGGCCTTCATGGGCTGCGAAAGCCGTCACGGGGGAGGACCCTTCACCCCCTCTTCGGGGCCGGAACGGATGTGGAGGAGGACGGGGGGCGGCTGATTTGCTTCGCGATGCAAAGGCGGCTCTGCCGCCGGCGGAAATCAGTTGCCCCCCGTCCTTGAAGGGTCGTCCCCTTTGACGGCCGCCTGCCCATCTCTTGAAGGCCGCTCGGGGGACGGGTGGATGAGCTTCCCCGAGAAGAGGCAGGAGGTGACGGGTCAGACCTGCGATGGTTCCGTTCTCCCTGCCCCGCCGTCCTGAAACGCCCCATGCGCGGAGAGGCTCAGATTTCCAGGCGCTGCTGATCCTCGGGACCGATCTGTTTCGCGAGATGCCGACGCAGCACCGCCGGTCCGTCTGCCCGAAGATCGTCGTTGAAGTCCCCGAGCCGTGGCTCGAGCACATGGCAACCAATCCCGACCTCTGCTGCTCTGGCGCTCAACCTTTCCGCTGCGCGCTGCCCCGCAGGATCGCGGTCGATGGCGATGTAGAGGCGCTGCAGTCCTTCAGGCAACAGGACGGCTCCAAGGTGACCCGACGAGAGAGCTGCCCAGACGGGAAGGCCGGGGGCAGCTTCACGAACGGAGAGCATGGTCTCGATGCCCTCGCCGATGACGAGAATGTCATCACACGGCGTCAACCTGACGGCATTGCCAAGAAGGTGACCCATGGCACGCCGCTTCGTCACAACTGCCGCCTTGCCTCGGCCGTTAGGCGCAAGCCAGGTGCGATGCACACCTTGCAGGGCCCCTGCCCCATCGGTGACCGCAGCGATCAACGCCGGTCGGGGAATGCTTTTGGTCTGGCCCTCATCCCGATGCCAACACTTCGGGTGGAAGCGTAAGGAGCCGGCCTTGCCGCCAAGGGTGATGCCCCGTGAGCGGAGATAGGTTTCCGCAAGTGTGCTTGCGACCGGAACCGAGGCCGCAAACAAGCGCGCCGCCGCCTCTGGCGTGCCCCTGGGGGTCTTCGATTTCTTGGGCAACGGACCATCCGGGAGAACCGGCGCCGGACGGCCAAGATGCGCACGCGCCTCGGCGAGAAGGTCGGGAAAGCGGGAGATCCCGGTGCGCTCGCGGATGATATCGAGGAGATCACCATGTTCACCGGTCGCGCCATCCGTGTTATGTTGAACTCAACATAACACCGAACATGTTGCGGCGCGGGTTATGTTGCCGGGCTTTGATTTCCCCTTTGTTTGTTTTGGGTTGCTGCCGTCGGCGCAACAT
>Ga0155345_120_pt1 | contig 10576 bp, 14 predicted proteins | sample RifCSPhighO2_02_FD_106313 | JGI IMG/M metagenome (GOLD analysis project Ga0155345, IMG submission 106313) | Rhodobacterales bacterium RIFCSPHIGHO2_02_FULL_62_130
ATCCCATCCCGAACTCGGCCGTTAAGTGCCGTCGCGCCAATGGTACTGCGTCTTAAGACGTGGGAGAGTAGGTCACCGCCAAACCTAAAAAGATACCAACATCGGGCGTCAGAAAGCGTTCGCGTTCGTTCTCGATCCGGCGGCGGAACCCGCTGGCGGGATTGTCGGCGCGCATACCCCAGCCGATGGCCAGCGTGAACATCTTGCGCAGCACCTCACCCACCCGGTTGGCGCGTACCGGCGTGGGCTTCGGCCCCTGCAGCTTGCGGGCCCTGTTGTTAGGTTTGGCCTTCGACGGCCGGGCACGACCGGCGGCGATTTTGGTCAGCAGCTTTTCCACATAGGCCTTGGTGATTTCGGTGACCAGCTTCTTGCCCCGGTCGGGTGCCACCAGCTTGTGCATGATGGTGTGCTGGTGGGCGGCATTGCGGGCGGCGTGTGTTCCGTAAGATAGCGCGCGATCATGTCGTTGACCCGTGGGGCTTCGCGCGACGTTTCCCGCAGGCCGAGGGGGTCGATCCCTTCGTCGATATCGCGCAGCAGCTCCTTGGCCCGTTCCCGCGCGGCGGTGGTGTTCCACTCCGGCCAGCGCCCGATGGTCATCCGCCGCTGCCGCCCGGCGATCCGGTAGTCGAGGGTATAGGCCCAGACCCGGCCCTTCTTCACGCCCTTGCCCAGTCCCTTGTCGCGTTGAGACCGATCGAGAACCCGGATTGGTGTGTCGTCGGCATGCAGCAGGTCACTGGCCATTACATCCGCCTCGATCCTCTCGATCAGCGGAGCCAGAACCTTCATGGCGCGACCGCACCAGTCGACCAAGGTGCTGTCCGGGATGTCGGCACCCATCCGGGCGAAGATCTCGTGCTGGCGATACAAGGGAAGGTGGTCGTCGAATTTGGACACAAGGATATGCGCCAGCAGGCCCGCGCCGACCATGCTGCCCGGGATCGGTCGGCTGGGTGCAGGCACCTGCACCATGCGTTCGCAGCGGCGGCAGGATTTCTTCAGGCGGGCGATCTGGACAACCTTCATCTGCGCCGCGATCAGATCCAGCATCTCGCTGACATCTTCCCCCACCACACGCAGATCACCACCGCAATCGGGGCAGCAAGTGCCGGGGTCCAGCTCCCGCCGCTCGCGCGGCGTGTTGTCCGAGACCCGGGGACGGCGGCGCGATGGACGGTCAGCAGTCTCCTCGGCAGGTTCAAAGCTGGCAGCTTCCAACGCGCCGTCCGGAACCGCAGCCTCGCTTTCGGCCGAGGCGATCAGCAGATCCTCCAACGCCAGTTCCAGCTGTTCGATCTCGCGCTCGATCTTTTCCGAGGACTGGCCGAAGACCTGTTTCTTCAGCTTGGCAATGCGCAGCCGCAAGGTCTGGATCAACTGGTCATGGGCGCGCAACGTGGCCGAGATCTTGGCGTTTTCCGCCTGCAACGCCGCGATCAGCGCCTTCAGAAGCGCCGGATCATCGGTGAGGGGCAGGGTCAAATGCGACATGCGCCCGACTACCACAAGGCAGGCGGAATTGCCATAAAAACAAGGGTTTTCGGCAGGATAATTCAGCCAACACGGGCCGGTGGCGCGCCCCAATCCGGCCTGCGCCAATCGATCCCCTCCCACAGCATTGCCAGTTGCGCCGAGGTCAGCCGCACCGCGCCGTCACCGCGCGCGGGCCAGGGAAAGCGGCCCTTTTGCAGCACCTTGTAATAGAGGCAGAAGCCTTGCCCGTCCCAGTAAAGCAGCTTCAGCCTGTCGCCTTGGCGACCACGGAACGCGAACACTGCCCCACCGGTCGGCTTCTGGCGCAGATGATCCTGCGCAAGAGCGGCCAACCCCTCGATGCCTTTCCTCATGTCCGTCACGCCGCAGGCAAGATAGACGCGAACACCAGTGCCCGGCCCAATCATGCCGCCTCCACCGCCCGGATCAGCTGCGTCAGCGTCACTGCGTCCAGAGCAGGATCAAAGCGCAGGCAGCGTCCGTTGCCCAGTTGCAACTCGATCTGGGCCGGGCGCGCCGCTTCTACTTCGCTGGCAACCGCCGGCATCGCCAGTTCCATCGGCCTGTCCAGGTCCACCGGAAGAAACAGCGCCTCCGGCAAGGCCGAAAGCAGGCCCTTCTTCTTCAACTCATGCCGCCAAGCGTAAATCTGCTGCCGCGTCACATCATGCCGCTGCGCAACCTGCGTCACCGTCGCGCCGCCCACGCCGACCGACAAAACGATCTCAAGCTTCTCCTCGTCTCCCCACCGTCGCCGACGCTCCAGCCCAAGAATATCGCCACGCATCAACAGCCCCGCATAAGACACGTCGTTAACGACGTCGTTATGCACGTGCCTTAAACCATCACCACGCCATCAGGCAGGCGGTGCCAACCGGTCGGTTACGCTCATAACCTGAAGGTCACAGGTTCAAATCCTGTCCCCGCAACCAAAAATTCCCGTCTTATCAATAACTTCAAGGCCGAGCTAAACGCTCGGCTTTTGTCATTCCAAATTCTTGTCAACACCTGGTCAACGTTTTGCGAGGCCCCCCTACGCGGGGGTCTTTTGCGTTCCGAAACTCGAGTCAGCCGCCAAGATCATCCCGGTACCGATCCATCTGGTGCATCCTCTCGTGCAGGATCGTCACGATGCCGATGTCCCCGTTCGACAGCCGCCGCCAGTACACGAAATGATGCGCGTGCCGGAAATAGAAGCCTTCGACCCCGAACTCGGCCGGGATGGTGCGTGACGCGACGCCGTGCACCTCGATCTTGCCGAACGCTACAAAGAGATCGGTGATGTAGCGATCAGCCTGTTCAGCGCCCCAACGGTCGCGCGTGTATCGGTAGATCTCGTCAAGCCGCAGGGATGCAGCTTCCTGTACGCGGACGGCCACGTCGCTATCCTCGGTTCCGGGCGATCACCTCTGCGGCGGTCAGCGGGCGATAGCTTTCCTCCGGTGCCGCAAATGAGCGTGTCAGTTCGGCTTTCAACCGGTTGAACGCTTCCGCCTCGGCCCGCTCCTTGTCGCGCCGGATCAGGTCGCGGACGTATTCGCTGATGTTCTCGTAGGACCCGTTCTCGCCCACGTTCGATGCCACGAACTCGCTCAGCGCGCCGCTGATGCGGACAGTCATCGTTGTGGACTGGGACATGGCGGCCTCCAATTTGTGTCTTCAAGATAAGCAAAAATGAAGACGGACGCAAGTTTGTCAGTCCTGAGACGTCGAAGCAGCTTGCTCGGGAAGCCCCCAGACGGCGCGAGCTAACGTTACCAGCGAGCGCTGCCGATCGCTGACGAGGGCTTCATTCCATTCCGGGTAGGGAGCAATAGAGGCAACGGCTCGATCGATCCGTGTATTCGTGCCAACCTTCGGTCGCTCGCTCAACGCCCTCGTCAGCAGCAGCTTGGATTGCTGGTAGACAGGTCTCTTCTCGCTGTAGGGACGATTGCCCAACGACGTGTTGATCGACTTCTCGACAAGAACAAGGTTGCCAAGGCGCTGCACAACTTCAGGATCGCTGATCTGGCCAAACTCGGTTGCTGCCTCATCGCTCGGGTTTTGTGGAAAGATGTGCTCCACTTCGTAACCGCCGCTGACATAGTTGCCCAGCCAACGCGTACCCTCGGTCTCACCGTATGCCAAAATGTCGACCTGCTGGGTGAGCTTTGCCAAGACATACTGGAAACGATAGAGCTGCAAGCTACGCAGGGCCAGCCGCCCCATCGCATCGTCAAAGCGGCTGGCAAGATTGACCTTTTCTTTGTCGACGCGCGTGCTGATGAATGCCTCAAGCTCGGCCTCAGTCCTGATCGACCGAAGTTCGGTGGCCCATTTCGCAAAATTCCGTTCAAAATCTCGCGTTGGCTCACGGGTGATCACGTAGCAGAAAAACAGGTTTTCCACTTCAGCGGTCAACCGGTCGAACAGCGCGGTGGGAAGGTGGCGACCGGCGAGTAACAAGATCAAGTGTTGGCGCGCCGCCTGACCCCCAAGTAGCCTGATGTTGTCGAGGTACCTGTTGCGCTGTCCCTTTTCGGTATTGCCGGACCGGAACATCTCATAGGCTCTTGCGGCCGAGACAAGTTCCTTAGCAAAACCGATCGGATCGCGGCCATATCCAACAAGCCCATCATTCTTCGAGAACCAGCCGTAGATTTCGTCCTCGCGCAAGAGTTCGACGTCGTAACGGCTGAAGATGAAGTAACGCAGGAAACGCAGTGGCTTCTCGCCCATGCGGAAAATTGTATCCTGCAACTCTTTCCAGGTGTCCTTCAACTTGTCGAACTGCCCTTTGGGCGTCTTCATGAACAGAAGGTTCTTCAGCAGATCCATGGAGTTCAGGCCGACACCACGGTCGTTGATGGTCTCGAAAATCTTCAGCGCTTTGGTGACGTCTTCCGTCTGAATCCGGATCAGCTTCACCTTGTTGGTTAGGTAGCCATAGAACTTGCGGATCGCTGCCACATCCGGGCCGAATTCCGAGATCAGAAAGCGGGTAACGACGTGATGCGCGTTCCGCATGTTCCGCATCGAATGTGTTGTCGGGTTGTCGATTTCCTTGCCATCGGCTAGCCGGACAAGGGCGTCGCCGCTGTCCTCGTACTGAAGGTCCAGCCGATACCGCCGCTGCTCGTCACCCGACACATCGACTGCCGCGTCAGCAATCTGCGCATTCAGGACCGAAGATGCGGGTGCCCCGAGTGCCGCCAACCTGTCCCGAATAGCGCAAAGTGTGACATAAAGCGTCGTCATGCGCTGCTGGCCATCAATGAGGTCAAGTACCCCTTCGCGGCCGGGGCAAACGACAATGCTTCCGATAAAGTATTCCGGAGCATCCTGCGCGGCGCCATCGCCCATTTCTTCGCGGACATCGGTCAAAAGTTGTTCGACCTGCTCTGTTTCCCAAACGTACTCGCGCTGATAGTCGGGAACGGCATAGAAGGACTGGAAAAGGCTGGCCACAGAACTGTCGTCGCTTTGAATACGCTGCACGGCCATCGATCAATCCTTTACCGGTGATGCCCTAACATCTCTCAAAGGTGCGGGCGTCTTTCCAGCACCAAGTTGTTGTCGGCCAAAACTATTGTGTTTCCGATGTCCTACTACCCGGATTTCGATGACAGGCTGAATCACTGGTTCAAGGTTGAAGTTTCCCCGGGTTGCAGCACAAGGTCTTCAAATGCTGTGACGACCAGTCGGGTCTGCGTGCGGTGATGCTGCATGGCGGAGCATTACTCGCTTTCGCGATGCTGCCAAAAAATATACCAAAAAATGTTTTAGGATATGCCATTTATGGCAGATACAGGTCAGTAGAGGTTTGCCATGTTGAGCTCATCAGAAAGGGAGAAAGCTCGATGATAACCATGGCTTCACCGATCAACGCGACACGTCATGCACGCCAGCGGTGCCAACAGCGCGGCATCCGGCCTGGACTGCTCGAAGCAGTTCTTGCCCACTCTGACGTTGAGCGCCCTGCGGGCAGCGGAGCATTGATTGTGTCGGTCAGCAAGGATCAAGCTCAAAAACTCAATGTCGACGATAGGCTTGGGCGCTGCTGCGTAGTCCTGTCCGACGATGGCGCAATCATCACTGTCGGGCACGTCCATGGCGCGCGGCGTGGCAAGTCCTGGCGCCGTGGGCGTCGCTGAAAGGAGGAATGCAATGTCCAGCAAAGATTCGAAAGATCGCTTTGAAGAACATGTACGTCGCGTACGGCGTCGCGTTGTGGCCCTCGTAGATGATGATGGAGCTCCAAAGCGATTGAAAGACCGTCAGCGGCTTATGGCAGCTGCCCACATTGGACTGCACGTGAAACTCATCCGTGAGGCTGGCACCTCCATGTCGGAAATCTGCGAATACCTCGGCAAGCGCATTGGTGAGGGCGCCCGGAAACAATCCGGCGAGCCGTTCCGCTTGTATCGATGGATGCTCAAGGGCAGTGCGACCGAGGTTACCGACGAACTGGTCGCGCAATACAAGGGACGCGCCGAGCCACTACGAAGCACTGCAATCTACCTGCGGCTTCTAGAGCATCTCGCGCTTATGGCTGGTCGCGATCCGATCGATAGTCAGGGCGCATTGCTGACCGCACTCGACCTGTCAGTGAAGGATATGCAGCCAGACGATGGCATCCCTCTCCCGGAGCAGCGTCTCGCGGCGCTCATCAATGAACATGCTGCTGTGGTTGCACGGAACCTTGATCTGGTTCGGCTTTTTCAGCGGGCAGAACGTCTTCAGACTGGCTGGAACGCCAAGCTCGGCCCACAGGTCTTGATGGACCTCACGACCGAGGAACCCACTGGCAGATTTAAATGCACGGAACCTACAGATCGTCAGCTTTGGCTCGAAACTGCGGCCCCACCGCTGCCGACGATTGCTCTTGCACGGTTCCCCTTTGGTTGGCTGTCCGGGCCCTTTCGGCTGACCAACCACGCTGGCGAAACGCAGGAACGCCCTGGTCAGGCGGTGGCCTATTGGGAATTGCATCTTTCGATCGGGCCAACTGGGCCGCTGAGCGTCGGCGCATATCTGCTTAGATCTACAATCGTCGATCTGGAAATCGATGGGCACCACTTCATGCTGCCGGACATGCAGGATGATGTAGATCAGATTGCCTCCGGTTATCCTCACGCTCCGAAGATCGACCTCTATGGGGACATCTGGGAAGTTTCCTGCGCCGCAGAACCGGTCTATCGGCCACGCAGGGCAGGCCTTGATGAAGACCCACCTTCCGAGACGGTACCTTTGCTACGCTTGGATCCCGTCAGCGCGTCCAGCGTGCGTGACTGGTTGATGGAACCCATGGAATTCGTGCTGGATGATGGCCCCCTGATCAGTGCCGTGGACAGTCTGGCCCCACTTTCCCTCGACGGGATCGGCTGGGTGCGCGCGGACAGCATCGCGCGCAGCCTGGAGATCGCGCTTCGCGATGGGCGTCTGGATGAGGGCTTCCGCCGATGGCTCGACCAATACCTGCCAGCGTTGGATCAATTCGAAAAAGACTGGCTTGACCGTTGCCTCGAACTGGATGCGGCACTTCGCGCCCGTTCGGCTGCAGGCGACCTTATGGGAGATGAATAATGAACCGCGAAGATTGGCATCAGCGTCTCTCCGCCGAGGAAGCAGAACTTGGTCTGCGCGACGGCTTCCGTTTCGTCTACGGACCTTGGGCGACGCTTCAGACAGGGCGCATCGCGTTCCTTTCTCTCAATCCTGGGCGGGCGTCATCGCACAGCGTGAAGCAGGAAGTATCCGATGAAAGAGGAAACTCCTACGCCGTCGAACGGCACACGACGCTGTCACCAATCACGGATCAGGCGTTGCGGGCGTTTTCGATTTTCGGGGCGCAGCCGCATGAGGTGCTTACAGGGGTCGTTTGCCCATTTCGGACCCCAAGCTGGAATGATTTGAGCAAGGGCGACCGCGACCGGGCACTCGCACTAGGGCGTGAGTTCTGGACCGAGCCACTCCAACGTCCTAGCATCGAATTGATCGTTTGCTGTTCGACGGAGGCATCTCGGGCAGTCGTGACATGGTTAGCGGCGCGCCACGAGGCTTCGGCATCTGCAGGATGGGGTGACATCTCAATCCATCGTTACCGAACCAGCACGGGCGTTCCCATACTTGCCTTGCCCCATCTGTCGCGCTTTCGTCTCTTTGGCCGCCCTCAGTCTGAAGCGGCAATCCGCAAGCTGCTATCATGATAGTTTTCGGCGGCCGAACCCCTAGCCAATACACCCGAAAATGCTCTGTCAGCGCGTCCACCGTCGCATTACCTCAGCAGGACAAGCCGCGGCACTGCATCCGCGTCGGCCCATACTATGGCATTTTGCCGAAACTGCTGACCGAAGGATTTCGGGCGTGCAAGGTCCAAGCCGAGCACGAACAGGCTTTCCTCGCCGGGCCATTCGCCTTTCGGATCCGCGCCAAGACCTCCCGCTGTCAAAAAGCCTTCAAGCAAAAGCCTCTTTGTCAGTTCTGACTGCAAGCGTTCGTTTTCGGCGTCAGTCGTTTGCTCGCTGTAGGGATTCCAGGCGGTCAAGAACGCCGCGCAGTTTGCCCCAGATGCGTGAAAAAGAGCCTGCAACTTGTCCGATTGCTGACCAATCCGCAACGTGAATGCCTCGGGCTCCAAGACGCGAAAATCCGTCGTTTTATAGGCGCTGATGAGATCTGGTGGAATTTCAGTCATACTGGCACCTAATGAGCTGCGATGGCTTCTTGAGAGTTTTGACCGATTTCGTTGACGAACGAAAGGGATACGTCTTTGGGGGAGTTGTTGCCAATGGCCCCCACCGGATTATCCGTAACCAGCGGCCCGATCGGTATGGTCACTCCCTGAGTGAAGACACAACTTTTGCGCGCGATGGTTCGAGGCGAAGTCAAGTTTCCGAAATCCCGCCTGCGCTAGGTGCACAATTGTCCCCATTTCGAATCACGACAGACGGCTTGGGCCTATGTCATCATCGTGGCGCAGCTACCCCCTGTCGTTCCTTGAAACTGTGAATCCGAATAACGGGCCGGGCATTGCTCAGCGGTCGAGGCGTCTGGCGCTTCCCATAAGGCAAAAGCTCGGCCCGTTTTCACTGCCTTGGTAGAGGTTCAGCCAACAGCAGCACGATTATCGTCCCCTCTTATCCGCTACCGACCAGACCACCGACCCAATGGTCAGCAAGCCGCCGCCGATCAAAGCGGTGATGGCCGCGGTGAGACCGTTCTCGCGCAAGATCTGCGCGATGCCGTCCAAGAATGTCGGCTTGTCCGTCATGTGATCTTATCCTGTTGTGCGTGACTAAATGGGGGGCTGGGGGCGGAACACCGATCGGTTGCTTGTGCGGCTGTCGTGAAGAGGTTCACTCCGCGATGCCAAAGATCGCATCCAGCAGCATCGCCGCTTGCACCGGATCACCGCCCGCCTTGAACTGCGCCAATGCTTGCAACAGCGGATTGGTGTAGAAGATGTGCGTGGCTGCGGCCCAGCGGATTTCTGCCTCGGTGGCGTCTTGGGCCGACATGCCCGACACGAACCCGGCAAAGGTTGCGAGCCATTCGCCACGCGCCGCCGCCTTGCACTCCTCGGCAGGCAGGATCGCAAGCTGCATCAGGGCCAGACAGAAGTCGAGCTTGGGTAGCACCGCGACGGCACGTCTTTCTGCCAAGGTTGCGATAGGCGGTGCGGGTTCCGGCTGTTCCTGAACGACGGCCACCTCGACATTGACTCCACCCTCGTCGAAAACGCCATCCGCAGCCCGGCGAAGCGCGGTTCATTGTGCTGTCCTTCTTCAAGTATCTGTAAACATTGGAAGTGTGCTTGTATCGAGGGTGCGACACGGGCGTGCTTTTCGGGCTACAGCACTTTTGACAGTCTCAGAGGCGATATCTTCGGCGCGGATTTGATAGGGGGCGCCAGAGACTACCTGAACCGCGGACAGTATGCCGGATTTGATGAGGTGCCTTAGCGCAACCAGCCTTTTGAGATCTGCCAACGCCCCAAGATCAACCTGCGGATTTCCGATCTTCAACGCGGCGCAGACATGGAGGTCAATCATCCAGGCTGGAACCGAGACAACAACCCCTGACGGCACCTCGACCTTAAGGAACTCACCAGTGGCACGACGCTCGACCCGCCGCACGATGACTTTAAGGCCAAAATAAGGGTGCCAGCGATAATGGATTTCCCGTTCCTCGCCGACATGGGCAGAATGAACGGGTGGTGGCCTTGGGACGGAAGAATTACCTCTTCGTCGGTTCCGAAGCTGGCTGCAAAGCCGCCGCCATTGCATACACCCTGATCGAAACGGCGAAGCTGAACGCAATCGATCCAAACGCCTGGCTGGCTGACACCCTCGCACGCATCCCAGACTACAAGATCAACAAGATCGACAACCTGCTGCCCTGGCGCTGGAACGGATAGCGGTCAGGCCGGACGGTTACGGTCTCCACGAGATAAGGGCAATTCAACCCCCAAGTGCATAGTGGCTCAGAGCCTTGCCCAACCTCCGAGCATCGGCTATCACTATTGCTGATAGTCTTTTTGAATCCAAGATGTTCTGGGCAGGCTCAGAAAAGCATCATGACTGTTAGTGGGGCGATAAAATTGAAAGTGGCCCGCATATACTCGGATCTAAGTGGAATATTCCTTCAGGATGAACTTGCATTCGATGTGAATATTTTCCGACTTTCTCATGAGAGGCTTTGGCATTTGGAGGTTACTAAGGACATTCAACCGACGTCTTTATGCAATCGCACGTTCGTAACCGAACATGAGGCTTGGCGCTATTTCATAAACAATTTTGTAGATCCTGGCGCCAGATTGTGACGCGAACTCTGTCTTGACATAGGGCTGGTTGTGCAAGGTCCGCTGCACATTTTGGACCTCTGGAGTTGCTGCTCGAGATCTGTGCAAAACCTTGGACGTGGTACCTTGCTTCGGTCGACACCAGTGAGCCAGTTTGCCCGGCTGATGGCCAAGGGCCGGACCTAGTCGGCCCGACGCTTGTATTCATAGCGGTAATTGTAATTGTAGGAATAGCCGCCCGCGCGGGCCTTGCGCGGATCAAAGCCGTTCAGGATCGTGCCGGTCAGCCGC
>Ga0155345_119_pt1 | contig 8388 bp, 6 predicted proteins | sample RifCSPhighO2_02_FD_106313 | JGI IMG/M metagenome (GOLD analysis project Ga0155345, IMG submission 106313) | Rhodobacterales bacterium RIFCSPHIGHO2_02_FULL_62_130
GCGGTAGACGGAGGGCTTCGGTTTGCTCATGCATCCCAGCTACCACGCTGGATTCACAGAGTGAATCCTCCATCCCATTTGCGCAACAAAGCCCCGTACGGCCGCAAGTCATCATAATGGATACTGGCCCGGGATTTTGGAACAACATCGTACCGCTTGCGATTTTACGCTTGGGAGCAAGCTTCAAGTATGGTCGGGCGAAGTCGCCGAAAGACAAGGCAAGCATCGAAAGCAGCTTTGGCGGGCTTGGTAAAGACATTATGAAACTTGCTCACGGGTACAATGGCGCCGGGCCAGGGAAACAGACGGGTTATTCCGGGCCAGAGATGGCTGTTTTGTCCATGGCGCAGATCGAGCAGTTCATCTGGAGATACGTTGTCGATTGCATCCCCTCCAAATCGTCCCAGCGAAAAGGCTCATGGGGGGCAAATAACCAGCTCACTTTCGAAAGGACCCTGAAGCACTATGGCTTGCTGCCGCCGCTTTCCCGGCGTGAAGTACGGCTTGCCCTCGGGCTTCGTGTCGTTCGAACAGTTACGACCATGGGCATCGAATGTTTCCGGATGCCCTTCCAGGGCAAGCCAGACTTTCGCCACTGGGCCATCGATAACATCGGGCAGAAGATCACGGTCCATATTGATCCGCACCGGATCGAAGAGGTGACGGTGGTGACCGACGACGGGAAGACCTTCTATCTGAACGCAGGTCTCTCCCAGTTCCGGCACTTCAGTCTTCAGGAATGGACGCACTTTCTGGAAGAATGGCGCGCTTCTGATCCGGTAAGTGATGAAATCAACGCAGTAGCATTGTTCAGGTTCTACCAGAAGCTGTCTGTCCGCATGGCTGAACTTCTCGATTTCTATGGCAAAGAACACAAGGTTGTCCGGCAAGACGAGGCTCAGGCACTCTGCGACCAGCTGGCAGGGGGATCGCTGAACGTTTTGGCCGATGATGCTGAAGGCAGCCAATCCATCGCCAAGGAAGATATTTTCAAATTCAATCATGCAGGACCCGCGGTGTTCAAACCGGGGGACGTGATCCCTGATGAAGACGCGGAGCAGGATGACACTTCGGTCCCAGAGGCGCGAGTGGCTGGCAGGGCAGGGGCGAAGGCAAGCTCCGGAAAGAAATTCACTGGCGCGGCCAAGGGTAAAGGAAAGCTACTTTGAGCCAGGAAGAAGAAACCAACGTCGACATGGAGCGGTTCCAGGCCGCGCTGAAATGTCTGGCAGAGCGACATTACGCTCTGCCGCAGCAGCAACGGCTGCAAAATGTGTTCAACAGCGTCCTTGCACAGTTCTTGGTTGCCCGCTCAGATGGCAATCAAGAGGAAGGGCGTGGACTGGTCCTCCTTGGGGGAACGCGGTCGGGCAAATCACATTCTGTCAAAGAACTTTGCAAGGGTTTTGCGGCCCAAGAAACGCCGCTTGGCTCAAGTTTCGAGAGAACTGTGCTTCGGATTTCGGTCCGGCCTGGGATGACTTGGCGCCATCTCGGGTCAGCATTGCTCACGGCACTTCGCTTTCCATCGGATCTCTCGCACCGGTCTTCGGATCAGATTTGGACCCGGGTCGAGGGCTTGCTGGAGCGCAAGGGAATCTTCATAATCTGCTTCGACGAATTCCAGCACATCGCCCATCAAAAGAAGGCGGTGGAGATCCTTGCGATCTTGGATAGCCTGAAAGATCTGATGAAGCGGCCCGAGTGGCCGATCCTGCCGATTGTAACCGGCGTCCCGCGGCTTCTCGATACCCTCAATCTTTCGCCAGAGCTGACCGCGCTGCTCGAGCCGGCAAAGTTCGACGACATCAATTATGACGATGTCAGCATCGAGGAAATTGACGGAATTGTCATGCAGTATGCTGACCTTGCAAAGGTGGATGTGTCCCGGATTCGAGAAGAGGAAATCTATCGTCGGATGATCCATGCAACTTCACGGCGATGGGGAAGACTGATCGAATTGGTCATCCATACGCTTGCTTTTTCCCAGGTCGAAGGGCGCTCAGACATCGATAGTCTCAGTCTTGCCAAAACATTCCGTCGCTGGACCGGTGCCTCTGATGGGGCGAACCCGTTCCTGGTTTCCAACCCTTATCGGATCGACGTGGCAAAACTTTTTCCGATATAAATGGCCCCAAGTCGCCATCCATGGAACCCGCGATGGAAACATCGCGGGTTTTTTGCTATCCGATTGACAACGCAGGGGATTTCCGAACTGAAGGACGGCATTCTCGAATTCGGAAATTAATGGCAGATAAGTGTCTGATTCTACTTAAAATTGCCTGATCTGGCCCGACAGTCTCGAACCACATTGCCGGATTCTGCAGTTCCTCTCAAATCGGGCAAGTTTGTCTCACAGGCCCCCTCGGGGGCCTGTGGACATGAAAAGCCACACCGCAGGGTGCTGGCACACTTGAAATCCTGTGCCGCGGCCTTGACTGTCACCTGATGGGAATTGTCGGTATCGTCATGCGGGGCATGGAAATGCAGGTGATGCTGGCCGCTTTGGTGCAGGGTAGTGGCTGATATGGGGAACGGCTCTGGAGGGAAACCTGATCACGTTTTCAAACCGGCATGATATGCGTAACGCCAACGGCCCTTGGCTGCCATTGCCGCTTGTCCATCGGAGCGACAGACATACCCAGCCGCTTTAGCCCGAGCTTCTTGCGATGAACTGGCCCGGCAAGACCAGATCGGCGCGGCTGCCACCGTCTAGCACCTTGACCAGAGCATGCGCCATTTGGGTGATCGGCTGGCGATAGGTGGTCAGGTCATAGGCGGGCGAAGCGGCAATCGGGATGTCGTCGAAGCCTGTTACTGCAATGTCCTGCGGCACGCGCAGGCCCATCCCGTGGCGGATCGCATCAATAGCCCCCAAGGCCAGCACATCGTTTTCGCAGATCACCACATCGGGCAATGCCGCAGAGGGGCGGCTTTTCAGATAGGCGAGCAGGCCGTTGTAGCCATCGGTCTGGGCATAGCGCGGCAGATGCACAACGTCGGGGGCGGGGCCGCCTTTCGACTCGGCCCAAAGCCGCAGGAAGGCCTCTTTCCGCATAAGCCGTGTGGATTCGGTATCCGGTCCGGCCAGAAACATCGGGCGCTGATAGCCGCGTGCGATGATGTGGCGGGTGATTTCCCCCATGGCTTCAACATCATCACAGCCGATGGAAATCGTGTCAGGGCTGGCGCTGGCACGGGCGAAGACGATCAGTTTCTTGACCCGCCGCGCGCCAAGGGCGGTCTGGCGGATGCTGTCGTTGAACTGGGTGCCGATCAGCACGGCGGCATCTACCCGACGCTGGCTGGCCAAAAGCAATGCGTCGGGGGCGTCATCCTCGCCCAGCATATTCACCAGAAGCGTGCCACAGCCCGCAGCGCGCAGGATGCGGGTCAGGCGTTCCAGCATCACCAGCTTGTGCGGGTTGTCGAAATCATCAACCAGAAGCGCCACAAGGTTTGACCGGTCGGATGCAAGGCTTGCCGCCAACAGATCGGGGACATAGCCCAGCTCTTCAACCGCCTGCATCACCTTCTTGCGGCTTTTCTCGGAAATCGAGCCGTCTTTCTTGAACGCGCGGGCAACCGTCCAGCGCGACACGCCCGCGCGTGTGGCGACATCATCTGCTGTGACCGTCTGAGGATCGGGTTGGGCGTCGTGTTCTTCCATCGGCTGCACCTTATCCGGTTTTGAAGGTGCAGAAAAGCGGGCTGCACTGCAGTCTGCACTCGCGTGCAGAATTTTCTTGCACGCGAGTGCATGAAATGGAATATTCGTTCCATCAAGGAAAGAATCAGAAGATTCGTGGGAGGATCGCTATGTTGAAAGTTGGCCTGCTGGGCGCAGGGCGGATAGGTCATGTCCACACGACAAATATCGCAGGGCATGCGCAAAGCCAGCTTGTTGCGGTGTCAGATGTGAATGTGGCGTCGGCGGAAAAGCTGGCGGCCGCCTATGGCGCTAAGGCGGCCACGACCGGGGAAATCCTGAACGATCCCGCGATTGATGCCGTGCTGATCGCCACCTCGACCGACACCCACTCCGATCTGATCGAGGCTGCAACGGCTGCGGGCAAGGCCGTGTTGTGCGAAAAGCCGGTGGATCTGAGCCTTGAACGCGCCATCCGCTGCCAGCATGTGGCAGGGCGGCGGGGCAGCCCGATCATGATCGGCTTCAACCGCCGCTTTGATCCGAACTTTGCCGCACTCAAAGCTGCTGCCGACCGGGGCGAGATCGGCAAGACCGAGTTGCTGTCTGTCACCTCGTTCGATCCGGCACCGCCGCCGGTGTCTTACATCAAAGTGTCGGGCGGGTTGTTCCGCGACATGATGATCCACGATTTCGATATGGCGATGTGGGTGATGGGCGCGGTTCCGGCGCGGGTGACGGCTGTCGGAACATCCATCGTTGATCCGGCCATCGGCGCTGCGGGCGATGTCGATACCGCAGTTGTGACGCTGCACTTTGCCGATGGGCGGCTGGCCGTCATCAAGAACAGCCGCCGCGCGGTTTATGGCTATGACCAGCGGCTGGAGTTGCTGGGGGCGGAAGGTCTGCTGTCGGCGGGCAACATGATTGAAAACACCGTGTCCAAGGCGACAACGGCAGGCGTCACTTCCGCCAAGCCCGAGTTCTTTTTTCTTGAACGCTATATGCGGGCCTACGGCGCCGAATGGGACGCCTTTGTGCAGGCCGTTCTGAACGGGGCCGCACTTCCGGTCAGTCTGCAAGACGGCATCAACGCGCTGGCCTTGGCCGAAGCCGCGACACGCTCGGCCCAAACCGGAGAAACCGTAGCCATTACTGCGGCGATGCTGGGGGCCTGACCCCCGCACCGCCACGACATCCGGCATTGCCGGTCCGACAGGTGGCCTTGGAGGGGCCATCTGACCTTAACCTTCCAGGGAGGAAGATCCATGAAGAAGCTTATTGCTGGCCTGATGACCGCTACCGCGCTGACCGTTGCAGCGCCTGCTTTTGCAACCGAAATCATCGTGGTGGCCCACGGCCAAGCCAACGATCCGTTCTGGTCGGTTGTGAAGAACGGCGTCGAGATGGCCGCCAAACACACCGGCGCCACCGTCGATTACCGTTCGCCCGAGACGTTTGACATGGTGGCGATGAGCCAGCTGATCGACGCCGCCGTGAACCAGCAGCCCGATGGCATTGTGGTGTCGATCCCCGACGCCGATGCACTGGGGCCGTCGATCCAGCGCGCCGTTGCCGCCGGTATTCCGGTGATCTCGATCAACTCGGGTTCGGATGTCTCCAAGGGTCTGGGTGCCTTGCTGCACATCGGTCAGGATGAAGAAACCACCGGCCGCATCGCTGGCGAAAAGCTGAAGGAAATGGGCGGCAAGAAAGGCATCTGCGTCAACCAAGAGGTTGGCAACGTGTCGCTTGATCTGCGCTGCAAGGGTTTTGCCGAAGGCTTTGGCGATGTGACCGTGCTGCCGACCTCGAACGATCCGGCGGAAATCCAGTCGAAAGTGACCGCCGCCCTGCAAGCAGACCCGTCGGTTGACACCGTTCTGGCGCTGGGTGCCGGCACGGCGGGCGAGCCTTCGGTCGCCGCCGTCGTGGCACTGGGCAAGGGGCAGGGCGCGATCAAGGTTGCCTCGTTCGATCTGTCGGCCAGCTTCCTTGAATCGGTTGCGGCAGGCGATGCGGCCTTTGCGATTGACCAGCAGCAGTTCCTGCAAGGCTACCTTGCCGTCGATTTCCTTGCCCTGCATGCCGAATACGGCCTGATGCCGGGTGGCAACGTCGCGTCGGGTCCGAACCTGATCACCGCCGATAAGGCTGCTCAGGTGGTGGAACTTTCTGCCAAGGGCATCCGCTAATCACTCAGGAGCGGGGTTCGCCCCGCTCCTGTCACCTTGGGAGGGGAAAATCATGTCAACCGGTGCAGGCAATTCCATTGCCGACGAACGCATAAAGACCGAGCCGCTGCTATCGCGGCTGATGAAACGGCCCGAGTTGGGGGCCATTGCGGGCGTCATTCTTGTCACGCTGTTCTTTCTGATCACGGCTGACAGCTCGATGTTTACCCTCTCGGGCATCCTGAACTTTCTGTCGCCCGCCGCGCAGTTGGGGATTCTGGCGATCGCCGCCGCCCTGCTGATGATCGGGGGCGAGTTCGATCTGTCCATCGGGTCGATGGTGGCTTTCGCGGGGATGATCTTCGGCGCATGTGTGGTGAATGCCGACCTGCCGCTGATTGTTGCGATCCCGCTGACGCTGGCCTTTGCGGCGCTGATCGGTATGGCCAACGGGCTGGTTGTGCTGCGCACGGGGCTGCCGTCCTTCATCGTCACGCTGGCGGGCCTGTTCATGCTGCGCGGCCTGTCGCTGGTCGGGCTGAAATGGCTGACCGACGGGTCCACCCAGTTGCGCGGCATACGCGAGGCTGTGGCCGATGACCTGCTGACGCCGCTTTTCGCGGGTGATGCCTTTGGCGGGCTGTTCCGCTGGGCCGCCGCAAACGGCTATCTTGATACCTTCCCGAACGGCGATCCGACGGTTCCCGGTGTTCCGGTGGAAATCCTGTGGTTCCTTGGCCTTGCGGCTTTGGCGACATGGGTTCTGCTGCGGACGCCTGCGGGCAACTGGATTTTCGCCGCAGGTGGAGACGCCAATGCCGCCGCGAATTCCGGTGTGCCGGTGCGGCGGGTGAAAATCACCCTGTTCATGGTCACCGCTGCCTGTGCCGCCCTGCTGGCGATCATGCAGGTCATCGACGCAGGCTCGACCGATGCCCGTCGCGGGTTCCAGAAAGAATTCGAGGCCATCATCGCCGCCGTGATCGGGGGCTGTCTGCTGACCGGCGGCTATGGGTCTGCCATCGGCGCCTTCTTCGGATCGATCATCTTCGGCATGGTGGTGATCGGGCTGACCTATACCGGCTTTGATCAGGACTGGTTTCAGGTCTTCCTCGGCGCAATGCTTCTGCTGGCCGTGATCTTCAACAATGCCATCCGCAAGCGCGTCACGGGAGAGCGGTAAATGTCTGATCCCATTATCCAACTCGACAATATCGAAAAGCATTTCGGCAATGTGATCGCGCTGAACGGTGTGTCCTTCGATGTGCGCGCGGGCGAATGTCACTGCCTGCTGGGTGACAATGGTGCGGGCAAATCGACCTTCATCAAAACCATGTCCGGCGTGCATCAGCCCACCCGCGGCAGCATCACCTTCGAAGGCAAACCGATGAGCTTCGGCTCCACCCGCGAGGCGATGGAGGCCGGGATTGCCACAGTGTTCCAGGACCTTGCGATGATCCCGCTGATGTCGGTGGCGCGCAATTTCTTCATGGGGCGCGAGCCGGTCAAGGGCTGGGGACCGTTCCGCCGCTTTGATGTTGACCATGCCAACGCCGTGACTATGGCGGAAATGAAAAAGATGGGCATCAACCTGCGCGGGGCAGATCAGGCCGTAGGCACGCTGTCGGGCGGCGAACGCCAGACTGTTGCGATTGCCCGCGCCGTGCATTTCGGGGCCAAGGTGCTGATCCTTGACGAACCCACGTCGGCCCTTGGTGTGCGGCAAACCTCGAACGTGCTGGCCACCATCGACAAGGTGCGCAAGGCGGGCGTCGGGGTGGTGTTCATCAGCCATAACGTCCGGCACGCCATGGCCGTGGGCGACCGCTTTACCGTGTTGAACCGTGGCAAGACCCTTGGCACGGCCAAACGCGGCGAGATCACCGCCGAGCAGTTGCAAGACCTGATGGCTGGCGGGCAAGAGCTTGCCCAGCTTGAAAGCACGCTTGGCGGCACGGTGTAACGAAACTCCCCGCCGGACCTTTCCCTAGATGTCCGGCACATCAAGGCGTGGCCCGCTCTCCTCGGGCCACGCCACCCCTTCAACAGGAGCCTGCCATGACCTTCCCTCTTGCCGCCTGCGCCGAAATGATCTGGCGCGACCACCCTATCGAATGGCGCGCCAGCCGTCTGAAAGAGATGGGCTTTGGCGTCGGTCTGTGGAACTGGCCCGCGCATGATCTGGCCAAGCTGGAGTCCACCGGCGCCACCTTCACCATCATGAACGGCTATCTCGAAGGCCGTCTGGCAGATGACGCAGGCGCGGATATGCTGCTGAAATCGGCCTATGAGACCGCACAAATCGGCAAGCGTCTGGGGGTGCATCGGTTGAACCTGCACGGCACCGGCCTTGGCGATGGCGGGATTCCGATCTGGCAAACCGATGTGGTCACCGGTGCGATGTGGCTGAAGGCCCGCGACACCCTGAACCGCATCTGCGATATGGCCGAGGCCGAAGGCGTTGTTTTCACGCTGGAAAACCTGAATCTTCTGGATCACCCGGGCTGTCCCTTCGGATCGACCGCCGATGTGCTGGCGCTGGTGTCCTCGGTCAACCGCCCGCAA
>Ga0155345_123_pt1 | contig 7957 bp, 8 predicted proteins | sample RifCSPhighO2_02_FD_106313 | JGI IMG/M metagenome (GOLD analysis project Ga0155345, IMG submission 106313) | Rhodobacterales bacterium RIFCSPHIGHO2_02_FULL_62_130
CGCTTCTCAGTTTAAACATCTGCGCCTCGGTGATTTTGCGGGTCGTGGCAGCCAGCATAGGGCAAAACGCCACCGTCGGCATGCTGTCCACATAATCGACCAGAGCAAGCAGATCACAGCGGACTTCCGGCACCGGGCGCTGCGTCACCATGCGGAGGGCATCTTCATGGCCGAGACGATTTTCGGGCCGACCCTCACGCTCTCGACCGGGCGCATCATCCCGACCCGCTGGGTTGGCGAACAGCATGTGAAGGAGGACCTCGGCTTCATCCCGAGCTTTGCCGACTGGGTGAAGGCCATCCGGCCCGAGCCCTGGATGGGCCGGTCGGCGCGGATCGAGGCGCTGGTCGATCCGCATCTCGCCTCGCCCGTGGTCGAGGTCACCTGAGATGACCGATCCAGCCTATCAGCGCCTCGGCCTGCCAGTGACAGCCTCGCCCTACACCGTCCTGCGGGCGGCGGTCCGGGCGCTGCATCCCGACACGCGCGCCGTTCGCGGCTTCCGGACGGCGCGCAAGCGCTTCTACCGGCAGATGCTCTGCGCGCATACCGCGCGACAGGCGGCGGGCGACACGCCAAACGGCTGATCGCCCCCAACCACTCCTTCATCCCGACACAACGCCCGGCCTCCCGGCCGGGTCTTCCCCATTCAGGAGGTCCCCATGGCGGATTACTTCACCCGTTTTTCATGCCTGCTCGAAGTCGGCACCCCCGACAAGGCTGCCCGCGCGCTTGCGCTGTTCGAGGAACTCCGCGCCGCAGATCAGGACGCAGACGACCCGGAGGTCGCAGGCTTTGATCTCGTGCTCCAGGACGCGCCCGAGGGCAGCACCCTCTGGATCCATGACGACGAGCACGGTGACGTCGAAGCCGTCATCCGCTTCGTGCTGCGCCTCGCGGAAGACCTCGACCTCACCGGCCTCTGGGGCTTCCAGTACGCCCTGACCTGCTCCCGGCCCCGCCTCGACGCCTTGGGCGGCGGCGCGCATGTCATCGATCTTGGCGCCCGCAAATCCATCGGCTGGACGAGCAGTCAGGAATGGCTGGCCGCCGCGCTGACCGGGGAGGACGCACATGCCTGAGGTCATCTGCACCACCGTCTACCAGTTCCCCGAACTCTCGGATGCCGCCAAGGAAAAGGCGCGGAGCTGGTATCGCGAGCTTGGCCCCCACGACGATTGGTGGGACGCGGTCTATGACGATTTCCAGCGGGTTTGCGAAATCCTCGGCATCCGCCTGAAGACTACACCCGTCCGCCATATGGGCGGCGGGACGCGGGCCAAGCCCTGCATCTGGTTCTCCGGCTTCTGGAGCCAGGGCGACGGTGCTTGCTTCGAGGGCTACTGGTCTCACGCCAAGGGCGCGGCCGCACGCATCCGGGACTACGCCCCGCAGGACACGACCTTGCATGGCATCGTCGACCGGCTGCAGGCCATTCAGCGGCGAAACTTCTACCAGCTTGCCGCCGAGGCAAGCCATCGGGGCCGCTACTACCACGAATACACCATGTCGGTGGACGTCACGCGCGACAGCCCGTCTGGGCAGCCGCCGACCGAGGACGCCGAAGAGATCGTGACCGAGGCGCTGCGTGATCTGGCCCGCTGGCTCTACCGCCAGCTCGAGGCTGAATACGACCACCTCACCTCGGACGAGGCCATCGAGGAGGGGATCATCGTCAACGAGTACACCTTCACCGAAGCCGGGCGGCGGTTCGGGTGAGGCGCACCCTTCGAAGAACTTTCCAAACCGCATGCTTGAAACGTACGTCGAACTGGCGTACATATCGACAAGACATTTCAGGAGGCGACCTTGCTCGGTTTCCACGACACCACCCGCGCGATCGACGAGCGCAACGAGGCCCGGATGAATTTTCGGACGAAGCCGCGCATCAAGACTGCCATCCAGCAGGCAGCGGCCCTGTCCGGCGTCGACGATTCTGTCTTCACGATGAATGCCGCTTACCAGGCCGCACTCGCAACGATCGCAGCGCATGAACGTACAGTGCTCCAGCCGGTGGATCATGAGTCGTTCTTTGCAGCGCTGGATGCACCAGCTGCGCCGACCGATGCCCTGCGCGCGGCCTTCCGTCGACACAGCGACACGGTTGTGTCGAAGTAAATGGCCGCGTCACAACCGGTCGCCTACACCATCGAGCCGTTCGATCCTTCGAAGCATGATCGGGCGGCTTTTTCTTGCGGCGTTGAACAAGTCGACAACTATTTCCAGAAGACCGCGAACAAGCTCGCCAAGGCGGACAATGTCCGCCTCTATGTGATGGTCGACCCTGACGGGACGGTTATCGGCTTCTATGCCCTGAATGCGCACGCCGTTCAGTTCACGGATCTGCCTGCGAAGTTCGCGCGGACCCGGCCTTCGCATGGCAACATTCCTGCCGCCTATATCTCGATGATCGGGCGGGATCGGAAGTTCAGCGGTGCCGGGTTTGGCGGCGATCTTTTGGTCGACGCCCTACGGCGCATTGCTGTTGCGGCCGACGCCATTGGCGTCGCCGTCGTCATGCTCGATGTGCTCGACTGCGGCGATCCAGACCGCGTTGCGCGCCGCAAGGCGCTTTACGAGAGCTACGGGTTTGAGCCGTTGCCTTCGAACCCGCTCAGAATGTTCCTGTCCGTCAGCACAGTTCGCAAGCTGATCGCTGAAGAAGACGATATGCCGAAAAAGGACGCTGCACTCGCGGATCTGGCGCGGCTCGGACAGGAGTTTGACCGAGGTTGAAGTCCTGAAGGTCGCACCTGCCAACCTATAGGTTGGCAATTGAGCTTCGGTTGCCAAGCCACGGTATGGCAGACGCTCCGGAGGGCCGGAGCCAGCCGGTGTCGGGATCACTTGTTCCCGTCGATCCACTTCGACATCAGCCCTTTGTCGCGGAAGCATTCCTCCGGAACGGCACGGCGCTTGATCCGTGCAAGCTTCTCCGCGAAGGCTACCTGCTTTGAGGTCGGCAGCCGGTCCATGTCAGATACCGGCTTCAGCTGGGCCTGCGCCTCGATCCAGGCGCTGAGCGACCGACGGTCCTGCTGAACCTCCCAGGGCAGGAGGGTCTGGTTGCGCACGGCGAGAGACCGCGCATAGGCGATCTGCTTGGCCGTCGCGGGCAGGGCATGCGTGGTGCTGTCCATCGGGAAACTCCCTTGCTGGCTTGATCCTCAATATAGAACATAACAGGAACAAAATCAACCCGAGCGAACGGAACGCACCGGTTCGAGAGGGAGAGAGGGGCCGGGAAAGATCAGGCCTGAGGGTGCCCGAGAGAGGGCGTCCGGGCCTGTCCCTGTCCCCCATTCCGGAGTTTCCCGATGACCTATCTCGCGCCCGTTGCGCCTCCCGTTCCTGTCCCGTCTCGTGATCCCGCGCCCGCGATCCTCGCTGTCGCCGAAGCATTTCAGCCCGATCTGGCGCAGGGGTTCCAGATCGACGCGCTGCGTCTGCGCCTCGAGATGGAGCGCGCCTTTGGCGGCTCCGATGCCGACGGCGCCTGGGACTGGAAACTCGCCTATGAGACGGGTGAGGTGGCGCTGGTCCTCTTCCTACGGAAGTTCGGCCGCGCGCTTCTGGCCCGGGCGGGCTCACCTGCCGCGTTGCTGCCGATCCTCGCCAAGGTGGCGGGCCTTTTGCCCACGCATACCCGGCGCTCGGAAGAAATGGAGCGCTTCCAGCAATTCTCGACGCCGCTGCCCATGGGACTGGCCGCAATGGCGGCAGCGCAGATCACGCCCCTTGACCTCGTCCTCGAGCCTTCGGCTGGGACCGGCCTTCTGGCGATCCTCGCGGAAATCGCCGGCGGCAGCCTCGCGCTGAACGAGTTGGCAGACACCCGCGCCGACCTTCTGCGCCGCCTGTTCCCGGGCCGACCCGTCACAGGCTTTGACGCCGCCCAGATCGACGATCATCTCGACGCGGGGCTACGCCCGAGCGTCATCCTGATGAACCCGCCCTTCTCGGCGGTGGCCCATGTCGATACCCGCACGACAGAGGCGACGGCCCGGCATCTGCGCTCTGCCCTTGCCCGCCTCGCGCCCGGCGGGCGTCTGGTCGCAATCACCGGCGCCGGTTTCGCGCCGGATGCGCCGGCCTGGGCGGAAACCTTCAGCCGTTTGACTGAGGCTGCTCACCTGGTCTTCACCGGTGCTGTGTCGGGCTCTGCTTTCGCCAAGCACGGCACCAGCTTCGAGACGCGGATTTCGGTCTTCGACAAATGCCGGGGCGGCGAGTTGGGCGGCATCACTGCCGATCTGGCCCTGCCCATGTCCGCCGATGTTGCCAGCCTTCTGTCCCGGATCACCGCCGAGGTCCCGCCACGCCTCGAGATGGATGCGGGCGCCGTCGCTCAATCGCAGCCCGCTTCCCCTTTCCGGGGAATTCCTCCCCATTCGTCCGGCCCTGCCGCTCGACCCGCGCGGTCAACGGCGTCGGCCAAGATGGATGTGCATGTCACCACGCCGGATGTGGAGGATCTGGCCTATACCCTACGCCAAGCGACGGACGATCTCGGCGCTGCGCGCTTGTCGGACGCGATCTACGAGACCTACCGCCTGCAGGCTATCGACATCCCCGGCGCGGCTCCGCACCCGACCAAGCTAGTGCAATCGGCTGCCATGGCGTCCGTTGCGCCCCCCAAACCCTCTTATCGTCCCAAACTGCCCGCCGCCGTGCTACACGATGGCCTGCTTTCCGACGCGCAACTTGAGACCGTAATCTACGCAGGCGAGGCGCATGGCGCGTATCTCGCCGGATCGTGGACCGTCGAAGAAACCGGCGACATGGTCTCGGCCGCGCCGGACGATGCGGCTGGTGCTATCCGCTTCCGCCGCGGCTTCTTCCTTGGCGACGGCACCGGGGCGGGCAAGGGCCGCCAGTCGGCAGGGATCCTGCTCGACAACTGGTGCCAGGGCCGTCGCAAGGCGCTCTGGATATCGAAGAGCGACAAGCTTCTCGAGGACGCGCAGCGCGACTGGTCAGCGCTCGGCCAGGAGCGGCTGCTGGTCACGCCGCTTTCCCGCTTCGCGCAAGGTCGCGACATCCCGCTCACTGAGGGCATCCTCTTCACCACCTATGCCACCCTGCGCTCCGAAGAGCGGGGCGCCAAGAAATCCCGCGTCGACCAGATCGTCGATTGGCTCGGGGCGGATTTTGACGGGGTGATCCTGTTTGACGAAAGCCATGCCATGGCCAATGCCGCAGGAAGCAAGGGCGAACGCGGCGACACGGAAGCCTCGCAGCAGGGCAGGGCGGGCCTGCGGCTGCAGCACAAGCTGCCCAATGCCCGCGTGGTCTATGTCTCTGCCACGGGTGCGACCACGGTTCACAACCTCGCCTACGCGCAGAGGCTCGGGCTCTGGGGCGGCGAAGATTTCCCCTTCGCAACCCGTGCCGAGTTTGTGCAGGCCATTGAGGCCGGCGGCGTGGCTGCGATGGAGGTCCTCGCCCGCGACCTGCGGTCCCTGGGCCTCTATACGGCCCGGTCGCTTTCCTACGATGGCGTCGAATACGAGATGCTGGAGCACGCGCTGACGCCCGAGCAGCGCGGCATCTACGATGCCTATGCCGGGGCCTTCGCCATCATCCACAACAATCTGGCTGCCGCGATGGAAGCCGCCAACATCACGGGGGATGCTGGCACACTGAACCGTCAGGCCAAGTCCGCCGCGCGCTCGGCTTTCGAGTCTGCCAAGCAGCGCTTCTTCGGGCATCTGCTCACCTCGATGAAAACCCCCACCCTCATTGCCAGCATCGAGGCTGATCTCGCGGCAGGCCACGCAGCCGTCATCCAGATCGTCTCGACGGGCGAGGCGCTGATGGAGCGCCGCCTCTCAGAGATCTCGACCGAGGAGTGGAACGACATCCGCGTCGACATCACCCCGCGGGAATACGTCCTCGACTACCTCGCCCATTCCTTTCCGGTGCAGCTTTACGAGCCCTTCACCGACAGCGAGGGCAATCTCTCCTCGCGGCCTGTGGTGCGCGACGGCCAGGCAGTAGAATGTCGCGAGGCCGCCCGTAGGCGCGACGCGCTGATCGAGAAGCTGGCCTCGTTGCCTCCAGTGCCGGGGGCGCTTGACCAGATCGTCCAGCGCTTCGGCACCGATCTCGTGGCCGAGGTCACGGGCCGCTCGCGCCGCATCGTGCGGAAGGGCGAGGGCGCTGCCGCGCGCCTCGTCGTCGAAAGCCGGGCCGGTTCCGCCAACCTGTCTGAGACCGCCGCCTTCATGGATGACCAGAAGCGCATCCTGATCTTCTCGGATGCGGGTGGCACGGGACGCAGCTATCACGCCGATCTTGGCGCGAAGAACCAACGACTGCGGGTCCACTACCTTCTGGAACCCGGCTGGAAGGCCGATGCGGCGATCCAGGGCCTCGGCCGCACCAACCGCACCAATCAGGCGCAACCGCCGCTCTTCCGGCCGGTGGCCACGGATGTAAAGGCGGAAAAGCGGTTCCTTTCGACCATCGCCCGCCGCCTCGACACGCTGGGTGCCATCACGCGCGGCCAGCGCCAGACCGGAGGGCAGGGGCTGTTCCGCCCGGAAGACAACCTCGAATCGCCTTACGCCCGCGATGCCCTGCGCCAGCTTTACCGCCGCATCTATCGCGGCGATGTGGCAGGCTGCTCGCTCGGGGCGTTTGAGGATGCCACCGGCCTCAGCCTGACCGATGACAACGGTCTGAAGGATGACCTGCCGCCGATCACCACCTTCCTCAATCGCCTGCTCGCGCTGACCATCGACATGCAGGCGGTCCTGTTCTCCGCATTCGAGGAACTCCTCGATCAACGGATCGAGGGCGCTATCGCCGCCGGGGTCTACGACCTCGGGCTCGAAACGCTGCGCGCCGAGAGCTTCCGCGTCACCGATGCGCGGGTGATCTACACCCATCCCGGCTCCGGTGCGGAAACCCAACTCCTCACTATCGCGGAAAAGCGGCGCAACACGCCGACCTCCCTCGCCGATGCTCTGGACTGGCTCGACGACCCGAAGGCACGCCTGCTGGTCAACAGCCGCTCGGGCCGTGCCGCGGTGCAGGTGCCCGCCACCAGCTTGATGCTGGACGACGGCACCATCGAGCCCCGCTTGCGGCTGATCCGGCCAACGGAGGCCAGCACTGTCCCTGCCCGGATGATGGAGGGCACCCATTGGCTCGAAGCTGACCGCTCGGCCTTCTCCGCAGCCTGGACCGTGGAACTGGCCGAGGTGCCGGAGTTTTCGGAAGCCACTCTGCATATCGTGGCGGGGCTCTTGCTGCCGATCTGGAAGCAGCTCCCACAGGATGAAACCCGAGTCTACCGCCTGCAGACCGACGACGGTCAGCGCATCATCGGCCGCCGCGTCTCACCCGCCTGGGTCGCGACCACGCTGGCGGCTGACGCGCCGCAGCTGACAGCCGCACAAGTTCATGCCCTTGTTCTCGAGGGCAAGGCCGTGGTGCGCTTGGCCGAAGGGATGGAGTTGCACCGGTCTCGCGTCATGGGCGTGAACCGGATCGAGCTATCCGGCTTCACGGATGCGGCGAAGGACCGCCTCAAGGCAGATGGCTTCTTCTCGGAGATCATCGCTTGGAAGCTGCGTCTCTTCTGCCCAACGGACTCGGGCGGCATTGCCGTGCTGGATCGTCTGCTTGCACGTTGTCCTGTGACGGGACTACATGCACGCGGGGGTTGTTGAGCCATGTATTCCGAAACCGACGAACTGATCCGAGCACTAGCGGAGAACGCCGAAGGCGTCTGTCGCGCTTACCTTTCCGCCGGACGGCGGGAAGGGTCCTACTGGATCGTGGGCGATCTACAGAACAACCCAGGCCGATCGCTCTTCGTGCGGCTGACCGGGCCCGCGTCGGGGCCGGGCGCTGCTGGCAAGTTCACCGAACATGTTGCGGCGCGGGTTATGTTGCCGGGCTTTGATTTCCCCTTTGTTTGTTTTGGGTTGCTGCCGTCGGCGCAACA